>Ga0209382_10001359_pt1 | contig 38670 bp, 39 predicted proteins | sample SoiMetdeltSBSDD5_FD_187599 | JGI IMG/M metagenome (GOLD analysis project Ga0209382, IMG submission 187599) | Bulk soil microbial communities from a Populus tree surrounding site in Tennessee, USA - Soil MetaG P. deltoides SBSDD5 (SPAdes) (version 2) | ecosystem: Environmental > Terrestrial >... | reverse complement strand
CTCCTGAGCCCCGCGCAGATCGGGCTCGGAGACGATTTCGAGGAGCGGCGTGCCGGCGCGGTTCAAGTCAATACCACTCATGCCGCGAAACACGTCGTGCAGCGATTTGCCGGCGTCTTCCTCGAGGTGCGCGCGCGTGATGCGGATCGCCTTGCTTTCGACGCGCAGCTGTCCACCTTGAACGATGGGAAGCTCGTACTGGCTGATCTGGTATCCCTTGGGAAGATCGGGGTAGAAGTAGTTCTTGCGCGCGAACACCGAGCGCCGCTTGATCGCGCCGTTCACGGCGAGCCCGAAGCGCACCGCATGCTCCACCGCGGCGCGGTTCACAACCGGCAGCGTGCCCGGCAGCGCGATATCCACGTCCGATGCCTGGCTGTTCGGCGCCGCGCCAAAGGCGGTCGCGGCGCCCGAGAAGATCTTGCTTCTCGTAAGGAGCTGCGCATGCGTCTCGATGCCGACGATCACCTCCCATCTCATGGCAGCAGCTCGCAGTGGCCGCGGCGATCGATGAAGACCGTGCCCATGTCGCACTGCGCGGCGCAGTGGTCGGCGCGCAGCGCCATGAAAGGACCGACGTCACGCAGCGTGACGCCGCATGCGCCTGCGATGAAGCGCAGCCCACCGCGCATCGGCTGCTGCTCGCTCGCGGTCACGCTGCACGCCTCACCGTCCGGGTCGAGCGAACGCCATTCGAGGCTCTTGAGCGCGCCCTTCTCGACCGAAAGCGCGAGGCGACTCTTATGCCGGCCGTCCTTCACCTCGCAGCGAACGGTTGCGCTGTAGTTGTCGAGCGCCGGAAACTCTTGGCTGAACTCGAAATCCTCGCGCCGCTGACCACCCGGCCCGAAGCGCGTGCCGCGGAAAATTCCGTCGCGCCACGTGCCGCGCAGCTCGGCGCTCGCCGGACGGCCGAACAGGATCGGCGCGGAGCCTTCCTTGAGCACGGTCACGCCGAGCTCGGGGCTGCGCTCACCCTCGACGTAGCGCCGCGCGAGCGTCGCCAGGATGATGTACTCGCCAGCGACCTGGCGCGAGCCGTCCGCGCGCTCGGCGGAGTGCAGGATGAGGAGCGCACTTCGCGTGCCTACCTTTCCGACCATCTCGGCCTTTTCCTGTGCGAACGCCGCAATCGGCACGAAGAGCAGCGCGGCGAGCTTCAAAGCGGCGTCTCGGTAGGCACGCGCGTGTGCCAATCGGTCGCCTGCTGAAACCGGTGTGCGGCACCCAGCAGCAGTCCCTCGGAGAAGTGCGCCCCCATCATCTGCAACCCGACGGGCAGGCCGCGCTCGTCGAAGCCGCACGGGATCGAAAGCGCCGGCAATCCGGCGAGTGGCGCCGGAATGGTGAAGATGTCGCCGAGGTACATCTGCACGGGGTCTTCGGCCTTCGCGCCGATCGGGAAGGCGGTTGTCGGCGCGGTCGGACCGATGATCAGGTCGCATTTCTGGAACGCCGCGGAAAGCTCCCGGGCGATCAGGCGACGCACCTTTTGCGCCTGCAGATAGTAGGCATCGTAGTAGCCGTGCGACAGGACGTACGTGCCGACAAGGATGCGACGCTTCACTTCGTCGCCGAAGCCCTCGGCGCGTGTGCGGCAGTACATGTCGACGAGATCGCTGTATTCCTTGGCGCGCCGGCCATAGCGCACGCCGTCGAAGCGTGCGAGGTTCGACGAGGCCTCGGCCGGCGCGATTACGTAGTAGACCGGCACGGCAAGCCGCGTGAGCGGCAGCTCGAGCCCGGTGCATAGGGCGCCGCGCGCCGCGAACCAAGCAACCGCCGCGTCGACCGCCTTGCGCACGCCCGGCTCGATGCCCTCGGCGAAGTACTCCCGCGGCAAGCCAATGCGCAATCCCTTGAGCTCGACATCGAGCTTCTGGGAATAGTCCTGCCGCGGCCGGTCCAGGCTCGTCGAGTCGCGGGGGTCGAAGCCCACCATGGCAGAGAGCAATACAGCCAGGTCGGCCGCGCTGCGCGCCATGGGCCCCGCCTGGTCGAGCGACGATGCGAAGGCGATGAGGCCATAGCGCGATACCAGCCCATACGTGGGCCGCAGACCGCAGACGCCGCTGAATGCCGCCGGCTGCCGGGTGGAGCCGCCGGTATCCGTGCCCGTCGCCGCCGGCGCCATGCGCGCGGCGACGGCGGCGGCGGATCCACCGGAGGAGCCGCCGGGCACGCGCTTGGTGTCCCACGGATTGCGCACCGGGCCGAAGTACGAGCTCTCGCTCGATGAACCCATCGCGAACTGGTCCATGTTGCATTTGCCGAGAAGCACCGCGCCTTCAGCGTTGAGCCGCTCCACGACGTGCGCGTCGTACGGGCTGACGAAATTCTCGAGCATCCGAGAGCCGCACGTGGTGCGCAGTCCCTTGGTGCAGTAAATGTCCTTGTAGGCGAGCGGGATTCCCGTGAGCGGCCCGCCTTCCCCGCGCGCCAAGCGCTCATCGGCGCGACGCGCGGCGGCAAGCGCGCCCTCCTCGTCCACGGTGATGAAAGCGTTAAGCGCGCCGTTCAGCCGGACGATGCGTTCAATAAAGCCCTGCGTGAGCTCCCGGGAGGAAATTTTTCGCAGCGCCAGCGCGGCGGACAGCTCCGTCAGGCCGGAATTGAGCACCTATTCGATCACCTTGGGCACGAGGTATAAGCCACCATCGATCGCGGGGGCAACCGACTGATAAAGCTCGCGCTGGTCGTGCTGCGTGACTTCGTCCGCACGCAGGCGCTGAACGGCATCCAGCGGATGCGCCATCGGCTCGATTCCGGCGGTATCGACCCGGCGCATCTCGTCGACCAAGCCGAGCACGCGGTTCAAGCGCTCCAGCACGATTTCCGTTTCGTCGGAGCGGATGGCGATGCGCGCGAGCCTGGCGAGGCGCCGCACCTGGTCGTGGACTAGCGACATTTCCTTCAGACCGGGGCGCCGCGGAAGTTTTGCGTTATCTGCCGCAGCGTCGTTAGCGTATCATAGCGACCCAGTGAAACGGGCCGAGGTCAACCGCCTAAGGTCCGATAGTTAAACGAAAAACGGCGAAACAGAAAAGGCGCCCGACCTTGGCCATGCTTGGATTCCTCCGCAGCTACTTCTCAAACGACCTGGCAATCGATCTCGGCACCGCCAATACGCTGATCTACGTGCGCGGCAAGGGCATCGTCCTGGATGAACCTTCCGTCGTGGCGATCCGACAGGAGGCCGGGCCGAATGCCAAAAAAACGATCCAGGCGGTCGGCAAGGAGGCGAAGCTGATGCTCGGCAAGACGCCGGGCAATATCGTCGCGATCCGGCCGATGAAAGACGGGGTGATCGCGGACTTTACGGTCACCGAGCAGATGCTCAAGCAGTTCATCAAGAAGGTGCACGACAACAAGCTCTTCTCGCCCAGCCCGCGCATCATCATCTGCGTGCCGTGCGGCTCGACGCAGGTCGAGCGGCGCGCGATCCGCGAAAGCGCGATTGGCGCCGGCGCCGGCCAGGTCTATCTCATCGAGGAGCCGATGGCGGCGGCCATCGGCGCCGACCTGCCGGTGGCCGACGCGACCGGCTCCATGGTGGTAGACATCGGCGGCGGCACAACCGAAGTGGGCGTGATTTCGCTCGGCGGCATGGTGTATTCCGGGTCGGTGCGCGTCGGCGGCGACAAGTTCGACGAGGCCGTGATCAACTACATCCGCCGCAACTACGGCATGCTGATCGGCGAGACCACCGCCGAGCTTATCAAGAAGGAGATCGGCTCTGCGTTTCCCGGCTCGGAGGTGCGCGAGATGGAAGTGAAGGGCCGTAACCTCGCCGAAGGCATCCCGCGCAGCTTCACCATCAGCTCCAACGAGATCCTGGAAGCGCTGACCGAACCCCTTAACCAGATCGTCTCCGCGGTAAAGTCGGCGCTCGAGCAGACCCCGCCCGAGCTCGGGGCGGACATCGCGGAGAAGGGCATGGTGCTCACCGGCGGCGGCGCCCTGCTCCGCGACCTCGACCGGCTGCTCATGGAAGAGACCGGCCTTCCGGTGATCGTCGCCGACGATCCGCTCACCTGCGTGGTGCGCGGCTCGGGCAAAGCTTTGGAGAAGATGGAGCACTTCGGCCCGATCTTCACTAACGACTGAAGTAGAGGGGGATGGACCACACCCCCCCGCCGTTCTTCAAGCGTGGCCCAGCACCGCTAGTCAGGCTGTTCTTCTTCGCTTCGCTATCGCTCGCACTGCTCGTGATCGACGCGCGCTTCCGCTACGCCGAGGGCCTGCGCAGCTGGCTCGCGTTGGCCGCCTACCCGGTGCAGCGCGCCGCCACCACCCCAGTGGAGCTGGTTGGCGCGATCGGCAGCTTCTTCTCGACGCAGGCGCAGCTCGTCGCCGAGAACGAGCGGCTGCGTGCAAAAGCGCTCACTTACTCGCAACACGCCCAGCGCTACGAGGCGGCATATGCCGAGGCCGAGCAGCTGCGCAAGCTGGTCGGCGTGCAGGAGCGGCTGGAAGTCCGCGCCATTCCGGCGGAGGTGATGTACAACGGGCGGGATCCGTATGCGCACAAGCTCTTCATCGACCGCGGCGCGACGCACGGCGTGCGCCCGGGCAGCCCGGTCACTGACGAGACCGGCGTCGTCGGGCAGGTGACACGGGTGCACCCGCTCGTCTCGGAAGTGACGCTCGCCACCGACCGCGACCAGGCGATCCCGGTTCAGGTGGTCCGCAATGGCCTGCGCGCCGTCGCCTTCGGCGGCGGAGCAAGCGGCACGCTTGAGCTTCGCTTCATGGCGGCGAACGCCGACATCCAGACGAATGACCGCCTGGTCACCTCGGGCATTGACGGCACCTACCCGCCCGGGCTGCCGGTCGCTACCGTGATGCGCATCGAGCGCGATGCCGAGAACGCCTTCGCGCGTGTAGTGTGCCGCCCGGCCGCCGGCGTCGACCGCGGGCGCTTCGTGCTCGTTCTGACCGACGAAACAGTAAAGCCGCCGCGTCCCGAGGAGGCACAGGCCGGCAAGGAAAAATTGCGACGCGGCCGGGCCAGAGACAAAGATGGACCTGTCCGGTAGCCGCCAGATTCTGCAGCCGGTGCGTCTCAGCACCATCATCGCGTCATTCGCGATCGCGCTCTTGCTTAATTTCCTGCCGTGGCGCGATCTGCGCGTAGTGCCCGATTTCGTCGGGTTAGTGCTTGTCTTCTGGTGTGTGCGGCAACCGCGCCTCGTCGGACTTGGCGTCGCCTGGACGCTCGGCCTCATCACCGACGCGGGTAACGGCGTGCTCCTCGGCCAGCACGCCCTCGCGTATTCGCTCGCCGCATTCCTCGGTATCTGGCTCTCGCGCCGTATCCTCTGGTTCGGGGCCGGTCTCCAGGCGCTGCACGTAGGCGCCATTCTTCTTGTGGCGCAAGCGGTTTCGCTTCTTGTGCGGCTCGCTGCGGGCGATGAGTTTCCCGGCTGGGCCATGGTCGCAAGTCCGATCGCCGCCGCGCTGCTCTGGCCGTTCGTCAGCTGGCTGCTGCTTTTGCCGCAGCGACGTGCGGCGCGGGAGCAAACCATATGATGGGCACTGCGGAGCTGCGCAACTCGGAGCGCGAGCTCGCGCAATTTCAGCTGCGCATCGGTGTCGCGGGCGTGGCCATGCTCGCCGCCTTCTGCGTACTGCTCGCGCGCTTCTTTTTCCTGCAGGTGATGCAGCACGACCACTACCGCTCGAAAGCGGAAGACAACCGCATCTCCATCGTGCCCATCGCTCCGAACCGGGGCTTGATACTCGACCGCAACGGCGTCGTCCTCGCGCGCAATTATTCGGGCTACACGCTCGAGATCTTCCCGCGCCGCGTGAAGAGCGTCGAACGGACGATCGACGAGCTTGCCGAGCTGATCGAGATTACACCGCGCGACCGCGCGCGCTTCAAGCGGCTGACGGTCGAGACGCGCAACCCGGAAAGCCTGCCGATCCGCACGCGCCTGTCCGACGAGGAGGTAGCCAAGTTCGCCGCCAACCGTTTCCGCTATGAAGGCGTGGAGATCAAGGCGCGGCTTTTCCGGCAATACCCGTACGGCGACGTTGGCTCCCACGTCATTGGCTACATGGGCCGCATCAATCAGGCCGACCAGCAGCGCCTCGAAGAAGAAGGCGTCGACGCGAACTACCGCGGCACCGATTACATCGGCAAGAGCGGCGTCGAGGCGAGCTACGAGCGGGAGCTGCACGGCACCACGGGTTTCGAGCAGGTTGAGATCGACGCGGCGGGCCGAGGCATCCGCACGCTCTCACGCACGCCGGCGGTCTCCGGCAATAATGTGGTGCTCACGCTTGATATGCGACTGCAGCGCGTGGCCGAGAACGCGTTCGGCGCGCGCCGCGGTGCGCTGGTGGCTATCGAGCCCGGCACGGGCGCCGTACTCGCGCTCGTCTCGAAGCCGGGATTCGACCTTAACCTCTTCGTCGACGGCATCGATCCGGCCGTGTGGGCCGAGCTCAACAGCTCGCCCGATCGGCCGCTCAACAACCGAGCCATCGCCGGCGTCTATCCTCCGGGCTCGACCTTCAAGCCTTTTATGGCGCTCGGCGCGCTCGAGCTTGGCAAGCGCCGCTACAACAGCACGATCAACGATCCCGGCTACTTCATCTTTGGGGACCGCCGCTTCCGGGATTCCAAGCCCGGCGGCCACGGCGTGGTCGACCTGCACAAGTCGATCGTCGTGTCTTCCGACACCTATTACTACATGCTCGCTAACGACATGGGCATCGACGCCATCGCCGGCTTCATGAAGCAGCTGGGGTTGGGCAGTCCGACCGGTATCGACCTGCAGGGGGAAGCGACGGGCGTGCTGCCGTCCCCTGAATGGAAGATGAAGCGTTTCCGGCGGCCGGAGCAGCAGCGCTGGTATCCGGGCGAAACGATCTCGATCGGCATCGGCCAGGGTTACAACGCCTATACGCCGATCCAGCTGGCGCACGCGATGGCGACGGTGGCGGCGAACGGCTCGATGTACCGCCCGCGCATCGTCGGACACATAGAGAACCCCCGCACGCGCGAGCGACAGAGTTTCGAGCCGGAGCTCAAGGGGAAAGTGCCGCTCAAGCGAGAGCATGTCGAGTTCGTCAAGCGCGCCATGGGCGGGGTCACCAGAGAGGGTACCGGCGCACGCGCATTCGCCAAAGCCGAGTACACGAGCGGCGGCAAGACCGGCACGGCACAGGTAATCGCGATGAAGCAGAACGAGAAGTATGACGAGTCGAAGGTCGCCGAGCGCTTCCGGGACCACTCGCTCTACATTTCCTTCGCCCCGCTCGACAACCCCATCATCGCCATGCTCGTGATCGTGGAAAACGGCGGCTTCGGCGCGCGCGCGGCCGCGCCGATTTCACGCACGGTGCTCGACTACTACCTCGTCGGCAAGATGCCGCCGGGCCTAGAGGACCCCACGCCGGAGGACGAATTCGACGACGGGACTGAAAGCGACTGATGGAAGCCGCCCGCTTCCCCGTCCAGCGCATCGCGGTGCGGCTCGTCGAGGGCATCGACGGCACGCTCATGGTGATCATCGCCGCGCTCACCTTGCTGGGCTTTGCCGCGCTCTTTTCCGCAAGCTACGAAACGCCCGGCAGAGTTGTCAGCCAGCTCATGCACGTTTCGCTCGCGCTCATGGCGATGTGGGTGACGGCGCAGATCCCGCCGCAGACGCTCATGCGCTTCGCACTTCCGGCGTACGTAGTAGGCATCGTGCTGCTCGTCGGGGTGGCGCTCTTCGGCGACGTGGTGAATGGCGCGCGGCGCTGGCTGCACGTCGGAGTGACCCGATTCCAGCCCTCAGAGATGATGAAGCTTGCGCTTCCGCTCATGCTGGCGTGGTACTTCCACCGGCGCGAGTCGTCGCTGTCCCTGCGCGACTTCGCGTTCGCCGCCGTGTTGCTCATCATCCCATTCGGTCTCATCGTGCGTCAGCCCGACCTCGGCACGGCCGCGCTCGTCGGCGCCGCCGGCTTCTACGTCATCTTCTTCGCCGGCATCAGCTGGCGGCTGCTCGGTGGCGTAGCCGCGCTTTTCCTCATCGCGCTGTTTCCGCTCTGGGGCTTGCTCCACGACTACCAGCGCAAGCGGGTTCTTACCCTCCTCGACCCGACGAGCGATCCCCTCGGCGCCGGCTACCACATTATCCAGTCGACGATCGCGGTAGGCTCCGGCGGGATCCCGGGCAAAGGCTGGCTGAACGGCACCCAGGCGCATCTCGAGTTCATTCCAGAGCGCCACACGGACTTCATCTTCGCGGTCTACTCCGAGGAGTTCGGGCTGATCGGCAACATCGTCCTCCTCGTCCTCTACGGCCTTCTCATCGGGCGCGGCCTTGTCATCGCGGCGAACGCGGCGACATTGTTCGCCCGGCTGATGGCCGGGTCGGTGACGCTCATGTTCTTCACCTACGCCTTCGTCAACATGGGCATGGTGTCCGGGATCCTGCCGGTGGTGGGGGTGCCGCTGCCCTTCCTCTCCTATGGCGGCACCGCGCTCCTCACGCTTTTCATCGGCGTGGGCATCCTGATGAGCGTGCAGCGCCACCGAAAGCTCGTTCAGACCTGACATGCGTCGCATACTGGGGCTCGCGCTTCTCCTCCTTTGCGCGGGTTCGCATGCGCAGCAGCACAGGTACGATGTGCCGCGCGAGATGCACTGCTCGGCGAAGCCCTACTGCGGGCAGTCGGGGCGCACGTGCAACACGGTGGAGAAGACCTATACGGGTGCGGCGGCGGGATCGGCCAAGCACAGCATTGTCCAAGCCTGCGTTGACGCGAACCGCCCGGACCGCTGCAACTGCATCCAGCAGTGCCGCCAGGTGGCGCGCTGCAGCAAATTCTGAAAGCGCCTACCGCATCGTGAAAGCGTAGTCGTCTAAGCCCCTGTAAATCCTTGTTTTCGTAACACTCGGATGGTCCGGGCGGCGTGTTGCTGCGCGCCATGTGACCGGCGTAGCGTGGCGCAATTGCCACCACTAGGACACGGACCGATGATCGAGGAGCTCAGGAAGGACTGGTCGGATAACCCGCGCTGGAACGGCGTGAAGCGCGGTTACAGCGCGGAAAACGTCGCTCGGTTGCGCGGCAGCGTAAAGATCGACTACACGCTCGCCAAGCTCGGCGCCGAGAAACTCTGGAAGCTCCTCGACGAACGTCCCTATGTGAGCTCTCTCGGCGCGAGCACCGGCAACCAGGCGGTGCAGCAAGTACGCGCCGGCGTGCCGGCGATCTACCTTTCGGGCTGGCAGGTAGCGGCCGATGCGAACGACTCGCTGCAGATGTATCCGGACCAGTCGCTGTACGCGGTGTCGTCCGTGCCGACGGTCGTTAAGCGCATCAATAACGCGCTCCTGCGCGCCGACCAGATCCAGACCATGGAAGGCAAGGCCGACGTCGACTGGCTTGCGCCGATCGTCGCCGACGCCGAATCCGGGTTCGGCGGCGTGCTGAACGCGTTCGAGCTGATGAAAGCGATGATCGAAGCCGGCGCCGCCGGTGTGCACTTCGAGGACCAGCTCGCTTCGGTCAAGAAATGCGGGCACATGGGCGGCAAAGTGCTCGTGCCCACGCAGGAAGCGGTGCAGAAGCTGATCGCAGCGCGCCTCGCCGCGGACATCATGGGCGTACCGACCGTGCTTCTCGCGCGCACGGACGCCGAGGCGGCCGACATCGTGACGAGCGACATCGACGAGAACGACAAGCCTTTCCTCACCGGCGAGCGCACGAGCGAAGGCTTCTACAAGACGCGCAAAGGTTTCGATCAGGCATTAGCGCGCGGCATTGCGTACGCCGAGTACGCCGACATGGTGTGGTGCGAGACCGGAACGCCTGATCTTGCCTTCGCCAGGAAATTCGCCGAAGGCGTGCGCCGCAAGCATCCGGACAAGATGCTCGCCTACAACTGCTCCCCGTCGTTCAATTGGAAGCGCAACCTGGACGACGCCACCATCGCCAAGTTCCAGCGTGAGCTCGGCGCGATGGGCTACAAGTTCCAGTTCATCACGCTCGCCGGCTTCCACTCGCTCAATTACTCGATGTTCGAGCTTGCGCACGGCTATGCGCGCAGCGGGATGAGCGCCTTCGTGGAGCTGCAGCAGAAAGAGTTCTCTGCCGCGGAAAAAGGTTTCACGGCCGTCAAGCACCAGCGCGAGGTCGGCACCGGCTACTTCGACGAGATCACCCAGGTGGTAACCGGGGGCAGGGCGTCCACCACGGCGCTGCACGGCTCGACCGAGGACGAGCAATTCTTCGACTCGCAGAAAAAGCCGAAGCTCGCCGCGGCGTAGATTTCGCCGCGCGCATCGCCCGGACGATCCTCGATGGGTTCGACCGGCACTACGGCCTGTTCCGCCAGGCCGCCCTCGACGCGCGCCGGCTGTACGAGCGGGCCGCCTGGCGCGACTTGCAGGCGCTCGCGCGCGAGCGCATCCAGATGTACGACGCGCGCGTGGAAGAAGCGGTGCGCACGGTGGCCGACCGCTTCCCCGAGGCCGAGGTCGACGAGTCGCTATGGCCGGCCATCAAGGTTGCCTACATCGGCCTGCTGCACGAACACAAACAGCCGGAGTGCGCGGAAACGTTCTACAACTCGGTGGCGTGCGCGGTGCTCCATCGGCGCTACTACCGCAACGAGTTCATATTCTGGCGCCCCGCGGTCGCGACCGAGCACTTGGAGGGCGAGGCGCCGAGCTACCGGTGCTTCTACCCCCGCAAAGACGGATTGAGGAGCTCGCTTTTCTCGATCGCCAGGAGCTTGGCGCTCGCCAACCCGTGGGAGGATCTGCGGCGCGATGTGCACAACGTGGTGCGCGCGCTGCGCGATCATTTCCCGAGACCCGCGCGCGCCCAGCCGGATCTGCAGATCCAGGTGATGGCCTCGCTTTTCTTCCGCAACAAGGCCGCATATATCATCGGCCGCGTGATCAACGCCCACCGCGAGTTGCCCTTCGCGGTGCCGATCCTGCAGAACGAGCGCGGCGATATCTACCTCGACACGCTCCTCGTCGGCGAGGATCAGCTGCTCGTTCTTTTTTCTTTTGCGCGTACGTACTTCTTCGTCGACATGGAAGTACCCGCCGCGTACATCTCGTTTCTGCGCTGGCTCATGCCGCGCAAGCCGCGCTGCGAGCTTTACATGTCAGTGGGCCTGGCCAAGCAGGGCAAGACGCTTTTCTATCGCGACCTGCATTACCACCTGAAGCACTCCACCGACCGCTTCGTCGTGGCTCCGGGCATCAAGGGAATGGTGATGCTCGTCTTCACCCTGCCCTCGTTCCCGTATGTTTTCAAAGTGATCCGCGACCGCTTCGCCCCGCCGAAGGAGATCGACCGGCAGACGGTGATCGACAAGTACCTCATGGTCAAGCTGCATGACCGCGTAGGGCGAATGGCCGATACGCTCGAGTACTCGCTCGTCGCCTTGCCGCTTGACCGATTCGATCCCAATCTCATTGCGGAATTGAAGAGCGAGTGCGCCGCCACGGTCGAACTCGAGGGTCAGAGCTTGGTCGTGCGCCACGTCTATATCGAGCGCCGCATGCAGCCGCTCAACATTCACGTCGAGGAATGCCGGCGCGACGGCGACGAGACCCGGCTTCGCTATGCGCTGCGCGAGTACGGCAACGCGATCAAGGAGCTCGCTGGCGCCGGCATCTTTCCCGGTGACATGCTGCTCAAGAATTTCGGCGTCACGCGGCACGACCGCGTCGTGTTCTATGACTACGACGAGATCCAGCCGATCACCGAAGTCACCTTCCGTTGCATTCCGCCGGCGGCGAGCTACGAAGAGGAACTCGCAGCCGAGCCGTACTGGCGCGTCGGCGACGGCGACGTGTTCCCCGAGCAGTTCGAGCGCTTTCTCGTCGCCAACCCGCGCGCACGCGAGATCTTCTACGAGTACCACCGCGATCTGCTTGACCCGGCGTTCTGGCGCGCCAAGCAAGAGCGCTGGCGCGCGGGCTTGCTCGAGGACGTGTTTCCGTACCCCGAAGAGATCAGGTTTTCTCGATCACTACGCGCTTCTGCCGCGACTTCAGGCCCGCGGTAATGCGCACGTTGCGGCGCGGTACGCCGTAATACTCGGCAAGAAACTCGATCAGCGCCTGGTTCGCTTTACCGTCGTGCGCCGGCGCGGCCAGCCTCACTTTCACACGATCGCCGTGCTTTCCAGCGAACTGCGTGCGCGACGCCCCTGGTTGCACGTGCAGATCGAGGATCAAAACGTGGCGGCGGCCATGCGCAGGTGGTTGACCACGATCAACAGCACATAGAGGAGGAGAAGCAGAACGAGCGGGGTGAGGTCCACGTTGCCCATCGGCGGCACGAAGCGGCGGATCGGTTTCAGGAACGGGCGGGTCAGCGTTTCGAACGCCGGGGCGACCGGCGTATAGGGGTTCACCCAGGAAAGCACCGCCTGGACGATGACCGCGAACCCAAGGATGTAGAGGCTGTAGCGCAGGAGATCGACGAGCGCGATGAGCGCGATCGTGCCGAGCGCAGGCTCCGCTCCGATGATCCCCGCTTGCGCCCACAGGCTCAGCATCTGCACTACCCAGGCGAGACCAAGCGAGGCGAGGTCCAGGCCGGCGAGCCCCGGCACGAAGCGCCGCACCGGCAGCACCATCCAGCTTGTGGTGGCGAGGATGAATTCGCCGACGGGGTTGCGAAAGGGCACGCGCAGCCACTGGAAATGAAAGCGCGCGAGCAGGACGAAGACGAAAAAGCTCGCGACCGCGTCGACCAGGAATACGCCGATTTGCGCAAACACGTCAGTCTTTCTCCAGGTCGTGGCCGAGCTCGGTGGCGCGGCGGCTCGCCGCGTCGATCGCGCGGGCGAAGCGCTCCGCCAGCCGTTCTTCTTCAAACACCTTGAGCGCAGCCTCCGTCGTGCCGCCTTTGGAAGTCACGTTCTTGCGCAGCGACGCGGGTGCCTCGTCGCTCTGCGCCGCGAGCTTCGCCGCGCCGAGCACCGTATGCACGGCGAGCTTCATGGCCGTCGCGCGCTCTAGGCCGAGCTTCTCGGCCGTGGCGGCGAGATGCTCGATGAACCAGAACACATAAGCAGGCCCGCTCGCCGACACCGCGGTCACCGGGTCCAGCAGCCGTTCCTCGCCGACCCAAACCACCTCGCCGACCGCGCGAAGGACGGTCTCGGCTTTGCCGCGCTCCTGCGCACTTACGTCGGGGTGCGCGTAGAGCGCGGCAATGCCCGCGCCCACGAGCGACGGCGTGTTAGGCATGCAACGCACGATTTTGCGGTAACCGCCGAGCCAGCGCGAAAGCGTGGCGATGGTGAGGCCGGCGGCGATGCTGAGCACGAGCTGATTGCCGACGCGCACCGAACCAAGCGCCGGTTTGGCATCCTGCGGCTTCACCGCAAGCACCAGCACCTCACAGCCCTGCACCGCCGCGTCGGGCGCGCTCGTGATATGTACGCGGTAGCGCGCCGCGAGGCGCTCACGCGCTGCGGCGCTCACCTCGGCCACCGAGAGCGAAGCTGCATCGGCGCCCTTGGCGATGAGCCCGCCGATGAGCGCGCTCGCCATGTTGCCGCCGCCGAGGAACCCGATCCTCACGCGGCGTCTTTCTGCGTCTTTCGCGCGCCGAAAATCGCCGTGCCGACGCGCACCATCGTCGCGCCTTCTTCCAGCGCCAGGTCGAGATCGTCGGACATGCCCATCGACAGCGTGTCGAAAGCGAATCGCGATTGCAAGGAATCGTAGACCTGCTTCATCTGTCGGTACGCGGAGCGATCCGCGCCGGGCGCCGGAATCGCCATCAGGCCGCGCAGGCGCAGTCGCGGCATTGCGCTGACGGCTTGCGCCAGCGCCTCCACCTGTGCGGGCGCCAACCCGCTCTTCGTGCCTTCGGCCGAAACGTTGACCTGAATAAGGACGTTGAGCGGCGCGAGCTCCGCCGGCCGCTGCTCGGAAAGGCGGCGTGCGACTTTTTCACTCGCCACGGTCTGCACCCAGTCGAAGCGCTCGGCCGCGATGCGGGTTTTGTTGGACTGAAGCGGGCCGATCAGATGCCAATCGAGTTTCGGTAAGAGTTGCATCTTCTGCACCGCTTCCTGGACATAGTTCTCACCGAAAGCATTCTGACCCGCGTCGTGCGCGGCGCGGACGCGTTCAACGTCCTGGCCCTTCGATACTGCCAACAATTTCACTCTCGGAAAGCGCGCGATGCGCGCTCTCACAAGTTGCAGGTTTTCTGCGATTGCAGCCATAATGCGTTGAAGAAGCGAAGAAAAACAACTTCGCGTTTCGGGAGGGATTGTAATGGATCTGACTGAGCTGCTCGCCTTCGTGGTGAAGAACAAGGCGTCGGACCTGCATTTGTCTTCGGGACTGCCGCCGATGATCCGCGTGCATGGCGACGTGCGCCGCATCAACGTGCCGCCGATGGAGCACAAGGAAGTGCACGCGATGATCTACGACATCATGAGCGACGGGCAGCGCAAGTTCTACGAGGAGAACCTCGAGTGCGATTTCTCGTTCGCGGTGCCCAACCTGGCGCGCTTCCGCGTGAACGCTTTCGTGCAGCAGCGCGGCGCCGCCGCGGTGATGCGCACGATCCCGACCAAGATCCTGTCGCTAGAGGAGCTCAAGGCGCCGAAGATCTTCGCCGAGATCGCCGACCAGCCGCGCGGCCTGGTCCTGGTGACGGGTCCAACCGGTTCGGGCAAGTCGACCACGCTCGCGGCGATGATCAACCACATCAACGAGAACGAGCAGGGGCACATCCTCACCATCGAGGATCCGATCGAGTTTGTGCACGAGTCGAAGAAATGCCTGATCAACCAGCGCGAGGTCGGCCCGCACACGCTGTCGTTTTCGAACGCGCTGCGGAGCGCGCTGCGCGAGGACCCGGACGTAATCCTGGTCGGCGAGATGCGTGACCTGGAAACCATCCGCCTGGCGCTCACCGGTGCCGAAACCGGCCACCTGGTGTTCGGCACGCTGCACACCTCGTCGGCGGCGAAGACCATCGACCGCATCGTCGACGTGTTTCCCGCCGCGGAGAAGGAGATGGTGCGCGCGATGCTCTCGGAATCGATCCGCGCCGTGATCTCGCAGACGCTGCTCAAGACCAAGGACGGAGCGGGCCGCGTCGCGGCACACGAGATCATGATCGGCAGCCCCGCGATCCGCAACCTGATCCGGGAGAACAAGATCGCGCAGATGTACTCGACGATCCAGACCGGCCGCCAGCTCGGCATGCAGACGCTCGACCAGAACCTCCAGGAACTCGTTCAGCGCAGCATCGTCGCCTCGGCCGAAGCGCGCAGCAAGGCCGCCAACAAGGAAAACTTCGCGGGATAAGAGGGAGAAATTCATGGAACGCGAACAAGCAACCAAGTTCATCTACGACCTGCTGCGCGCGCTGATCGCGAAGAAGGGCTCGGACCTCTTCATCACGGCGGGCTTCCCGCCGGCGATGAAGATCGACGGCAAGATGACCCCGGTGTCGCAGCAGGCCCTCACCGCGCAGCACACCTCCATGCTCTGCCGCTCGGTGATGAACGACAGGCAGGCCGCCGAATTCGAAGCGAAGAAGGAATGCAACTTCGCCATCGCGCCGGCCGGCATCGGCCGCTTCCGCGTGAACTGCTTTGTACAGATGGGTCAGGTCGGCTTCGTGTTGCGCGTGATCACCACCACCATCCCGAATTTCGAAGACCTCAAGCTGCCCCCGGTGCTGAAAGATATCGCGATGACCAAACGCGGCCTGGTGATCTTCGTCGGCGGCACCGGCTCGGGCAAGTCGACCTCGCTCGCCGCGATGATCGGCTACCGCAACGAGAACTCGCACGGCCACATCATCACCATCGAAGACCCCGTGGAGTTCGTGCATCCGCACAAGAACTGCCTCATCACGCAGCGCGAGGTCGGCGTAGACACCGATTCCTGGGAAGCGGCGCTCAAGAATACGCTGCGCCAGGCGCCCGACGTCATTCTCATCGGCGAGATCCGCGACCGCGAGACTATGGAGCACGCCATCGCCTTCGCCGAGACCGGTCACCTCTGCTTGGCGACGCTGCACGCGAACAACTCCAACCAGGCGATGGACCGCATCATCAACTTCTTCCCCGAGGAGCGGCGCCAGCAGCTGCTCATGGACCTTTCGCTCAACCTGAAGGCCGTGGTGTCGCAGCGCCTGATCCCGCTGCGCGAGGGCAAAGGCCGCGCCGCAGCGGTCGAGATCCTGCTCAACTCTCCATTGATCAGCGATCTCATCTTCAAGGGCGAGATCCACGAGATCAAGGAGATCATGAAGAAGTCGAGGGAACTGGGCATGCAGACCTTCGACCAGGCGCTCTTCGACCTCTACGAGGCCGGACGCATCAGCTACGAGGACGCGCTGCGCTTCGCCGACTCCACGAACGAAGTGCGCCTCGCCATCAAGCTGCACGGCAAGGAAGCCAAGGACCGCGACCTCACCAAGGGCATCGAGCACCTCGATATCGTGTAGCCGTAGCATGGCTTTTCTGTTCTCGCTTCCGCTCTGGCTGCTGGCGGTGGTTCTCAACGCCTGGCTGATGGGCGTGGCGCTCATTGGCGTGTGGGTCGTGCGGCGTTGCCTTCTTCCGCGGCTGCGCCTCGGCGGAGACGACGCGCTTTTCTTTGGCGCGGCTGCGCTGCAGTCGGCGCTGGTGCTCTACGGGCTCGTCGCAGCGCTGACCGCATTCAGCGTGTGGGGTCGACACGAGCAGGTCTCCGGCGTCGTCTCGCGCGAGGCCACGGCGCTCGCCGGGCTGTGGCGCAACCTCGGCGGCTATCCGCAACCTGCGCGCGATGCAATGCAGGAAATGCTGCGCGGCTATACGAACCAAGTCATCCACCGCGCTTGGCCCGCCCAGCAGCAGGGAGTCCTCCCGCGTGAAGGCGTGGACGTACTGAACCGCCTGCAGGCGCTGCTCTTCGCCCACGAGCCCGCCTCGGAGTCGCAGAAGATCCTGCACGGCGAAACCTTGGCGGCCTATAACCGCTTGATCGACGCCCGGCGCCAGCGCCTGGACGCCGTGCAAAGCGGGCTACCCGGAGTGATGTGGTTCGTGCTGCTGCCGGGCGCCATGGGCTGTCTGCTGCTATGCGCGGTGTATCCGGTGCAGGACGCGCGCTACCACGCCATCTTGGCGTGCGCGTTGGCCGGCTTCGTCGCCATGGTGCTTTTCGTGATCATCACGCTCGACCGGCCGTTCCGAGGTCCGATGGCGATCCCGGCCGATTCGTATCAGCTGGTCTACGACCAGCTCATGAATAACTGATCGGCTATCTCTTCCTCGCCTCCGGCACGAGGAACTCGACGCATCTTTCGATTCGCGCCTCGACGCGCGCCGGCGGCTCGGCTTCGTCGTCTTCCTGCGGCCATAGCTTGTCGTCGATGTGCATCTCGAATCCCGTCCACTCGAGCACGAGGTGCTGGCCGCGGTGCGACGGAAGCACCGCGAGGCGCTGCCGGTTCTCCTGCCACGTCTCAAGATACTTCACCAGGCGCGCGCGCTCGTTTTCGCTGACCAGCACCACATCGAAGTGACCGTCGCCCGGTTTGCTGTCTGGAGCGAGGAAGAGGTTCGGGCCGACATACGGGATGCTGACGGCCTCGAAGAGCAGGTAGCGGCCGGAAATATCCTTGCCATCGAGCGAGGCTTGGATCTCGATCGGCTTCATGCGCTGCGCACGCGCTCGCAGACGCCGCAGCGCGCTGTCGACCTTTTCCTTCGGCCTTTTCGTTTTCGACTTCTTGATGCGCTTGCCGCTACCGCTCGCGAGAAGGCGGGCGAAGACGCCGGTACCGATGCCCTCGACGAAGTAGCGCTCGCCCCAAGGCCCTTTGGCGAGGCCGACGTCGAGCTTCACGCGCCGTGCGTCCGGCCAGCCGCGCACCAGCTCCTCGAAGGGGCGCTCGACGAGTCCGAGGCTGCGCGAGATGTTGTTGGCCGTCCCGGAAGGCAGAGCGGCCACCGGGATGCCGCGTCCCGCCATGCGGCGCGCAACGCGCGCAACCGTCCCATCGCCGCCTGCAACGGCGACGAGGTCGGCCGGCTTCTTGAGCGCGTTCTTCCAGCCGTCGTCCTTGGACGACTGGTAGCGCACATCGTGCCCGGCGGCCTCGAGGAGCTCGACGATCTGCTCGCCGTTCTGCTTACCCTGCTTCCCTGCCCCGGGGTTGTGAATCAGCGTCACTCGCACGCTACTTGCTCCACTTTTTGCATATGCACATCCTCATCACGAACGACGATGGCGTCTATAGCCCGGGGATAGCCGCGTTGGCGCAAGTGGCAACCCGCTTCGGCGAGGTGCGCGTCGTCGCGCCCGACGTCGAGATGTCTTCGGCCAGCCATTCGATTACCGCGTCGCGCCCCGTAACGATGAAGCGCACGCCGCTGCCCGGGCTCGAGGCGTATCGCGTGAACGGCACGCCGAGCGACTGCGTGATGCTGGGTACCACGCTTTGGGAAAAAACAGACCTCGTGCTCTCGGGCATCAACATCGGCACGAACCTCGGCAATGCGCTATGGCACTCCGGCACCCTTGCCGGCGCCAAGCAGGCGGCGCTCCTCGGGCTGCGCGGCATCGCGTTCAGCGCGCCGGCGACCGATCGCGAGCAACCCGACTTCGAGGCGTTGCGGCCTTGGGCCGCCACCGTGCTCCAAGCGCTGCTCGACAACCCGGAGCCGTGTCTCGTCAACGTCAACTTCCCATCTGAGCCGCCACGCGGCACGCTTTGGACGCGGCAGTCGATGCGCCACTATGACGGCAGGGTGGTGCCCGGCGAAGATCCGATGGGCCGCAAGCACTACTGGTTCACCGTGATACCGGTCGAGGCGACCGAAGAAGGTACCGACCGCTGGGCGATCGAGCAGGGATACGTCTCCATGACACCGCTGCGCCTCGACCTGACCGACGCCGAGATGCTCGCGCGCGTGCAGAAGGTGGAGTCCTGGAAAAAACTTAAGTTCGCGTAGCTCCATGGTGCGGATCGGCATTTCGGGCTGGCGCTACGAGCCATGGCGCCGGGTCTGGTATCCCGAAGGGCTGCCGCAGCACCGCGAGCTCGAATTCTGCGGCTGGCACTTTCCCAGCGTCGAGATCAACGGCTCGTTCTACTCGCTGCAGCGCCCGGAGTACTACGAGGAGTGGTATCGCGACACGCCACCAGGGTTCCTGTTCGCGGTGAAGGGGTCGCGCTACATCACGCACATGCTGCGGCTCACCAAGATCGAGAAGCCGCTCGCGAACTTTTTTGCTTCCGGAATTCTGTCCCTTCGGGACAAGCTCGGACCTTTCCTCTGGCAGTTCCCGCCGATGTTCGCCTACCGGCGCGATCGCCTGGCGCCGTTCCTTGATGCGCTTCCTAAAACCATGGAGGACGCGCTGCGGCTCGCGCGGCGGCGGGACGCCCGCATGCACGGCCGCTCGCGCCTGGCGATCGATGAGAACCGGCCGCTGCGCCATGCGGTGGAAATCCGGCACCCGAGCTTCATGAACGACGATTTCGTCGCGCTCCTGCGCGAGCACGATATCGGTCTCGTCGTCGCCGACACTGCGGGCAAGTGGCCGAAGATGTTCCACGTTACGTCCGACTTCGTGTACGTGCGTCTGCACGGCGATGTTCAGATCTATACCAGCGGGTACACCGATCGCGCGCTCTCGAGCTGGGCGCGGCGCATCCGCGCCTGGCATAAGGCCAGGCGCGACGTCTATGTGTATTTCGATAATGACGTGAAGGTGAAAGCACCGTACGACGCGCTCAACCTGATGGCGAAGCTCGGCCTCGACTGGAAAGCGGGCGCCGAGCATTGCGACCCCGTCTATTCGCTTCGCACCGCGGGCGCGCGCATCCCGCGGCTGCGCTATGCCTACGGCCCGCGCGTCACGGGCGGGAATGCCGCGTGGGACGACCCGCGACCATCCGCAACTCGTAGAGGCGGCATTCGAGGCCTCCGTTCCACAGCGGCGTACGCGCCGAGGGCGCGAGGCGGATCAGCTTAGGCAGGCGCAGGTCGGCGGTAAAGACGTAGCAGCGCCAGCCGGCGTAGCGTTGCTTGAGCGCATCGCCGAGCTTCGGATAGAAGCGCGCGAGATCCTCCGGGTTCCCCATGCGCTCGCCGTAAGGCGGGTTCATCACCATCACGCCGGCCGCTGCCGGCGCCGCTCGCTCAAGGATGTCGGCCTGCTCTAGCCTCACCCAGCGCTCGACGCCGGCGGCGGCAAGGTTGCGCCGCGCGGCCTTCAGCGCCTCGAGATCGGTGTCGCTTCCATAGAGCTGGCACTCCTGCGACTCGACCCTGTGCGCCTTCACCGCTTCCCAGGTCTTCGCGTCGAACGCGGTGAGCTTTTCGAAGCCGAAGCCGCGTTTCGCGCCCGGCGGCTTGCCGCGCGCCATGGCCGCGGCCTCGACGAGAAGCGTGGCGCCGCCGCACATCGGATCGAGCAGCGGCTCGCCCGGCCGCCAGCCGGTGAGCATGATGATGCCCGCCGCGAGGTTTTCGCGCAGCGGGGCTTCGCCCTGGCCCGCGCGCCAGCCGCGCTTGAAGAGAGGCTCGCCGGAGGTGTCCAGGTAGAGCGTCGCGCGCGCCGTCTCCAGGAAAACGTGCACGCGCACGTCGGGACTGGCGCGCTCCACGTCGGGGCGCTTGCCGAGCGCATCGCGGAATCGGTCGCACACCGCGTCCTTTACGCGCAGCGTCGCGAACTCGAGGCTGCGAAGCGGGCTCTTTTGCGCCGTGACATTCACCCGCAGCGTGCGCTCGACGCGGAAATAGCGCGGCCAATCGATGCGCTTGACCGCGTCGTAGACGTCGTCCTCGCCGCCGTACGAAAAATCAGCGATCTTCCAGAGCACGCGCGACGCGACGCGCGACCAGAGATTCACGCGGTAGCACGCTTCCCACGCACCCATGAAGGCAACGCCGCCCGGCACGACCTTGGCCTCGCGCGCGCCGAGCGCGGTGAGTTCCTGCGCAAGAAGCGGTTCCAGGCCGCGCGGCGCGGTGGCGAAGAACGCGCTAGAAGGGCTTGAAGACAACGAGGAGCACCGTCGCGACGAGCACGAGCGTCGGGAATTCGTTGAACCAGCGATACCAGCGCTCGCTTTTCGTGTTTCGCGCGGCGGCGAAGGCCTTGACGAGCCGCCAGCACCACACGTGGTAAGCCGCGAGGACCGCGACGAGCGCGATCTTGGCGTGCAGCCATCCCGTGGCGCCGCGGAACCAACCGAGCCAGAGCCAGACGCCGAAGAGGATGGTCAGCACGGCGCCCGGCGTCATGATGCCCCAGAAGAGGCGCCGTTCCATGACCTTGAAGCGCTCGAGTGAGATGCGGTCCTGCGCGGCGGCGTGATAGACGAAGAGGCGCGGCAGATAGAACAGCCCCGCGAACCAGGTCACCATGAAGATGATGTGAAAGGACTTCAGCCAGAGCATGGTCAGGAGGCGAAGCGGCGCCGCGCGAAATGGATCGCGGCCGCGTAGCCGGCGGCAGCATACGCGAGAAGAACCGCAACATGCAGCCACAGGTCGGCGGGCGGAGCACCGGCGATGAGCGGTCGCACGATCTGCACGCCATGGTAAAGCGGCAGCGCCTTTGCGATTGCGACCAGGGGCGCGGGCAGCTGGTCGGCCGGAAAGAAAACCCCCGAAATCATCATCATTGGCGTCATGACGAGCGTCATGTAATAGCTGAAGAAGTCCCAGCCGCGGGCGAGGACGCACATCACCAGGCCCAGGCCGGAGAAGGCAAGACCCACCAGGAAGGCCGCGGGAAGCGCGAGCAGCACCCACGGCGAAGTGGCCAGGCCGAACACGGCGGCCACGCCGAGAATCGTCGAGCCCGTGAGCCAGGCTTTGCTCGCCGCCCATACGATCTCCCCGGCGACGATGTCGTCGATGGTGAGCGGCGCATAGAGGATCGCGTCCCACGTCTTCTGCCCCTGCATGCGCGCGAAACCCGAGAACATCGATTCGAACGACGCGGTGAACATCGTCGCAGTGCAAAGCTGGCCTGCGGCGAAGAACGCGATATACGACATGCCCTCCACGGAAGGCAGCAGCGCGCCGAGCCCGTAACCCAGCCCGAAGAGCATGATGAGCGGGTCGGCGAGGTTCGAAAGCACGGCCGCGGCCATGAGCTTGCGCCACACCAGGAAGTTGCGACGCCAGACCGAGAACCAGCGCATGCTTCAGTCCCGCAAATCACGGCCGGTAAGCTTGAGGAACACATCCTCGAGGCTCGCCGCTCGATGCAGGTAGCTCAGCTCGCCGCTCACGCTACGCAGTACCGGTTCGATGTCCTCGCCATAGCAGTACACGGTGTCGCCCACGCGTTCGACGCGCGGCGCAAGCGTGCGCGCGCGCTCCATCCAACTCTCGTAGCCGGGCCCGTGCACCTCGAGGACATGGGGCTCGATGTGCTGGGCAATGAGCGCGCGCGGCGAGCCTTCGGTAATCACGCGGCCGCGGTCCATGATGGCAAGGCGATGGCAAAGCCGCTCGGCTTCTTCCATGAAGTGCGTGGTGAGCACGAGCGTCTTGCCCTCCTGCGTGAGGCGCCGCAGCCGCTCCCAGATCAAGTGCCGGGCCTGCGGGTCGAGACCGGTTGTGGGTTCGTCCATGAAGACCAGCTGCGGATCGTTGACGAGGGCGCGCGCGAGCGTCAGGCGGCGCTTCATGCCGCCCGAGAGCGTCATGATCTTGGCGTCCTCGCGCCCGACGAGGCCAGCGAAATCCAGAAGCTGCGGGATGCGGCCCGCGATGTCCTGCGGTGCGATGCCGAAATAGCGTCCATAGACGATCAGGTTTTCCTTGACGCTGAAGTCGGGATCGAGATTGTCGAACTGCGGCACCACGCCGACGCGCCGGCGTGCCTCGCGCGCGCGCCTGGGCACCGGCTCGCCGAGGAGTTCGATCGCGCCGGCGTCGGGCTCGATCAGCCCAAGACAGAGCTTCAGCGTCGTAGTCTTGCCGGCGCCGTTCGGGCCGAGCAGGCCGAAGCATTCGCCGGGCGCCACCTCCAGGTCCACGCCGCCGACCACTTCGGCCGTGCCGTAGGATTTGCGCAGCCCGCGCACCCCGAGCGCGCTCATTTCCAGCTCGCCTGGACGATGCGTTTCAGGATGTGCAGCTTGCGGTGGAAGAAGTGCTCGGCGCCGGGAACCACGACGACGGGCAGATCCTGCGGCCGGGCCCAGTCCAGCACCGCGGCAAGCGGCACCGTATCGTCGTTCTCGCCGTGGATGACCAGGCTTCCTTCGGGGACCGGCGGCGCCTCGAGACGTGTGATGCCGATGCCGACGAGCACGAGCCAATCGGCCTCCACGCGCTGCGCGAGGCGCGCCTGCAGCGACGCGCCGAACGAGAAGCCCGCGAGGATCATGCTTTCCGGCGCGAGCGCTTTGGTCACGGCGTGGAGATCCTCTAGCTCGCCGCCACCTTCATCGTGCACGCCCTCCGTTTCACCCACGCCCCGGAAGTTCGGACGCCAGGTCTCGTAGCCGAGCTCGACGAAGGCGCGCGCCAAGGTCTGCACCACCTTGTTGTCGAGCGTGCCGCCAAAGAGCGGGTGCGGGTGCGCGATGAGCGCGATGCCGCGCCGTGCTGCCTGCGGCTGATCAACCGCGCATTCGATGCGGCCGGCGGGGCCGACGATGAACTCGCGCCGGGTACTGGGGCGCATCTACATCCGCAATCGTTCTACGATGCGCCCGTTCTGCAGGTGCTCCTCGATGATCTCGTCGATATCGGCCTGATCCACGTATGTGTACCAGACGCCATCGGGATAAACCACGATGCACGGCCCGTCTTCACAGCGGTCGAGGCAACCGGACTGGTTGATGCGGATCTTCCCTTCGCCCGCGAGCCCGAGCGCCTTAACGCGCGCCTTCGCGTAATCGCGCGCCTGCGTGGCGCCCTTCGTGTTGCACGAGGGGCGATCGCTGCCGTCGCGCTGGTTGCAGCAGAAAAACACGTGCTTTGCGTAGTACGACATGCGCTATTTTAACCGTCGCGACGCGAGGACCATCAGGTAGCCGAGGGCGATGAATGGCCACAGCGCGCTCACCAATCGCGTGAGCCCGTTGAAGTTGAGAAAGTGACCTTGCTGCCATACTTTCAACGAATCGGCGAGGTACGGATTGGGCGGCGCGAGGTTCACGAGCACGGTCGCCGCCATCAGGAGTACCGCGGCCAGCACGAGGCGCGCCGTGCGCGGTAGCGCCACCGCGGCGAGCGCGCCGGCGATACCGACCGCAAGCCCGATCTGCGCGCCATGCGTAAGCCAAGTAAAGACGTTCTCGGCGCGCATCAGGATCGCAACCGCGGCGGTCTTCACGCTGAGCGCGGCTAGCATCATCAGCATGATCATCGCGCGCACCGGGCGTCCGGGCGCCACCAGCGCCGAAAGGATGAGCGCGACCGCAATCAGGTTCGCCGCCGTGGTGGCCGCCTCGATGACGACGAAGAACTGCGGTCGCCGCGCGCGCCCGTCGAAGGGCGCGAGAAGATCGCGCAGGTCGCCCGAGCCGAAAAGAAGCACCGCCGGGTTCAGCTGGACGAAAAACCAAAGCCCAAGGACTACGAGCCCGAAGTCCACGTCCGGCCCAGGCAGGAGCGCGGCCGCGCGCTGACGAGAAAGCGGGCCGCCGCCGATGAGGACCGCGAAATGCTGGGCAAGCGCCGCGCCGAGCGCGGCACCGCCGATGTTGCAAAGCACGTCCAGATTCGTCGGCACGCGCGCAGGCAGGTAGCTCTGCGCCGCCTCCAGCAGCACCGAAAGCGCCGCGGCCGCGGCGACCGCGAGCAGCGCGGCCGCGGTTGGCGCGAGGCGCGGATAAATCGCGAGCACCGCGAGTAGCCCAAACGGCAGGTAGCCGGCCACATTCACCGTGATGTCGAACGCCGTGACGTAGCGCGGCCAGGGGCCGTTCAGAAAAGCGAGCGGAGAAAGCCCGACGTCGCGCCAGCCCGAGAACGGATAGAGCGATGCGTACGCGACGAGCAGCACATAGACAAAAAACAGGGTGCGCGCCAGCCGCGAGGCACGCGGCGCGGGATGTTCAGCGCTTGCCGTGCGGATGCACCGCGGGCGCAGCGGCCGCCCGCGGCACGAGCGAGCCGAGCACCATGCCAACGATTGAGAACGCGAGGCCGACGAGCTGCGGTGGCACGGTGGCCTCTGCGGCGGTGAGCTCCGCGATGGTCCACGACACCAGTCCGAAGACCACTGAAAGCACTGCACCGACCGTAGTTGCGCGCTTCCAGAACACTCCGGCGGCGAGCGGGACGACGCACGACACCAGCGTCACCTTGTAGGCGTTCTGCACCATCTCGTACATCGTGCTCCTCGAATTGAGCGCGAAGAGCAACGCCGCGAGGCTGAAGGTGACGAGGATCACGCGGAGCAGCAGCATGAACTGCCGGTCGCTCATATTGCGCACGAACGGTCGGATTACGTTCTCCGTGAAAAGCGACGTGGGCGCGATGATCGCTCCGCTCGCCGTGGAAAGGATGGCCGAGAGCAGCGCGCCGAAAAACAGCACCTGCGCCCACATCGGCGTCTTGTTGAGAATCAGGTCGGGCAGGATGCGCTGGATCTCGCGCGCATCCTCGGCCGCGAACAGCTTCTCGTATCCGGGATCGATGACGAGCGCCGCATAGGCGATGAAGATCGGCACGAAAGCGAAGCAAAAGTACACCGCGCCGCCGATCAGCGTGCCGCGGACTGCGGTTCTCTCGTCCTTCGCCGAAGTGACTCGCTGGAACACGTCCTGCTGCGGGATCGAGCCGATCGCGAGCGTCATCCAGGCCGCGAGGAAAGCCAGCCACTCCTTGGAGCCGCCCTTCGGCCAGAACTCGAACCTGCCAGCCTCCGAGGCCGCCGCGATCACTTTGCTAGCGCCGCCCGCCATATCGCCGACCAGCCAGGCCACCGCGGTGAGACCGAAGAGGATCACCACCGACTGGAACAGATCGGTGAGCGCGACCGACCACATGCCGCCGAAGATCGTGTACACCACGACAATCGCCGCGCCGATCATGATGCCGGTCGAGAGATCGATCGAGCCGCCCGACAGTACCCAGAACACCAGGCCGAGCGCAGTGAGCTGCGCCGAGGTCCAGCCGAGATACGAAGCAGTGATGGCCACGCTGGTGATCACCTCGACCGTCTTGTTGTAGCGCTTGTGATAGAAGTCCCCGATGGTCAGGAGATCCATGCGGTAGAAAGCGCGCGCGAAAAAGATCGCTACGAACAGCAGGCAGAACGAGGCGCCGAAGGGATCCGCCACGATGCCGCCGAGCCCGTCCCGCGTGAACGTCGCCGACACCGAAAGCACCGTCTCGGCGCCGAACCAGGTGGCGAACACCGTGGCCGCGCTCATGTAGAGCGGCAGGCTGCGTCCGGCCACTACGTAATCCTTGGAGTTATGGACCCGCTGGGCGGCCCACAAGCCGATGGCAATCGTCACCAGGAGGTACAGGACGACCGAGGTGATCAGCATGCGCGCGCAATCATAACAAGAGATTCGCGATGGCGAGGGCAAGGCCGAGCGCGGCGGCGCCCAGCACAAGGCCGAGCAGCCGGTTGCGGCGCGCGTTCTGGGCCGTGAGCTGCGCGAGCGCGGCCTGGATCGCGCCGAGCCGGTCCTCGGCAAGCGCGCGGTGCACGAGGCGCGGGATCTGCGGCAGCGTCGCCGCCCAGAACGGCGCCTCGTGCTGAATTGTGCGCACGAGGCCGCCCCAGCCGACCTGCTCGCGCATCCAGCGCTCGAGCAACGGCTTGGCCGTGCTCCACAGGTCGAGATCCGGATCGAGCTCGCGCCCGAGACCCTCGATGTTGAGAAGGGTCTTCTGCAGCATGACGAGCTGCGGCTGCACCTCGACGTTGAAGCGCCGCGAGGTCTGGAAAAGCCGCAGCAGCAGTCTTCCGAAGTAGATTTCCTTCAGCGGGCGCGCAAACACCGGCTCGCACACCGCCCGGATCGCCGCCTCGAATTCGTCGATGCGCGTGGAGGGCGGCACCCAGCCGGCGTCGAGATGCGCCTGGGCTACGCGGCGGTAGTCGCGGTTGAAGAACGCGATGAAGTTCTGCGCGAGGTAGTTCTGGTCGACCTCGGTAAGGGTTCCCATGATGCCGAAGTCGAGCGCGATATACCGCCCGTCGTCCGCGACGAAGATGTTTCCGGGGTGCATGTCGGCGTGGAAGAACCCGTGGCGGAAAACCTGCGTGAAGAAGATCTCCACGCCAGCGCGGGCGAGCGTAGGGATATCGACCCCCTTTTCGCGCAAAACCTGCACCTGCGAGATGGGCGTGCCGTGCATGCGCTCCATCACCATCACGCGCTGCGAGCAAAGGTCCCAGTACACCGCCGGAACGAGAAGAAGCAACGAGCCGTCGAAGTTGCGCCGCAGCTGGCTCGCATTAGCCGCTTCGCGCATGAGGTCGAGCTCCTCATCGAGATGGCGTGCGAACTCGGCCACCACTTCCCGCGGCTTGAGCCGGGGTCCATCGCGCCAAAGGCGTTCGACGAGCGCGGCGCCGGTTTCGAGAAGCTCGAGGTCACGCGCCACCGCGCGCTCGATGCCCGGCCGCAACACCTTGACCGCCACTTCGGTGCCGTCGTGCAGGCGCGCGAGGTGCACTTGCGCGATCGACGCGCTCGCGACCGGTGTTCTTTCGAAGCTCTCGAACACGGCCTCGAGCCGAGTACCGAGGGAGCGTTCAACCTCGGCGACTGCAGCCTCGGAGGCAAAAGGCGGCACGCGGTCCTGAAGACGCGCAAGCTCGTCGGCGATGTCGAGCGGCACCAGATCCCGGCGCGTGGAAAGAATCTGGCCGAACTTGACCGAGATCGGGCCGAGGGTCTCGAGTGCCCGGCGCAGCCGCAGGCCGCGCGTGCTGTCCGGGCGCGCCTCGAGCTCGTGCAGCCTGAAGCGCAGGCCGACTGCAATGATGCGCAGCAGCCGCGCGAGCCTAGCCAAGCCGCTGGAGACGCTTGTCGAGCCTTGCGATGCCGTCGCGCAGTTGCGCGACCGATTCGCCGAGCGCATCGAGCTCGACGCGCCGAGCGAGCACGCGCTTCTCGTCGATCAGGTAGTCGCCGATGGCACCGGCCACGCGCTCGAGCGCGTCGAGGTGCCAAGCGACGAGCGCGCGGCCGGTGGAAGCCAGGCGGTGGGCCGCGACGTCGCCCAGCACACGCGAAAGGTCCTCCTCCACTTCCCAGCGCAGGTGACGCGCGAGCAGCACGATTTCGGAGGCGAGGCGTGCGTTGCCTTCGACGCCGACCGCGCGCAGCGCTTGCTCCTCGCCGCGCGCGAGCGCCGTCACGAAATCGGGCTTGATCGTCATGCGCAAGGTAGCCTCGCCGTCGGCCGCTTCCACGGTTCCCCCTGAAGCGATGCGCAAGCGTAGCGCGGGCAGCGGCCCGGCGCGCACCTCGACAGTCTCGCCGGCAAAAGGCTCCAGCCGGCCGCGTGCCCACGGTTGTGCGCGCAGAAGACGGTTCAGCACAAACGAAAAGGCCACCGCAGGGGTGGCCTTTTGAAAGGGAAGAGCCTCGATCAATGCATCTGCTGGATGCCGGCGAGCAGCCAGCCGCTCGAGCCGTCAGCCGGCTTCACGAGGTTCCAGACCTCGGAGAAGGTCTCCGGTGCCGCGCCGGGCGCTTCGCGCACCGTCCCGGTGAAGCGCACGCTCGCCCAGTGCTGCGGGCCCTCGGTGACGACCTCGAGCAGCTCAGCGTCCAGTCCTTCAACTTGAGTATGCTGGCTGCCACTGGAGTCCTTGCTCAACTGCGCAAAGAGCTCTTCGGTGGTGAGCTCACGGATCTCGTCCAGTCGCCGCGCGTCGTTGGCTGCCTGCAGGCGCAAGAAATTGAGCTTCGCGCCGCGCAAGAAAGCCGCCGCGTCGAATCCGCCGGGCACTCGGCTCGGCGCCGCAACCGGCACTGCACCGCCCGAAGATGGATTGACGTTGACGGTCTCGCGCATGCCGGCGAACTGCATTGGACGCGGCGCCTCCGCGCGACGGCGCATCAGTGCGCGCACGCCGAGCACCGCGGCGATTGCGAGAAGAGCGAGTAAGAAGAAACCAAGGAGCCCGCTGCCGCCGAAGAGGTAGCCGAGCATACCGCCGAGCGCGAGGCCACCGAGGATCGGCATCCAGCGGCTGCCGCCCTGTGCCGGCGCGGCCTGCTGCGCGCCCTGCTGCTGACCCTGCGCCTGCTGCTGCGCTGGCTTCGCAGGCGTCTGCTGCGGCGGCGTGGTGACGTTGCGCTGCGCGCCCATGTTGCGACCACCGCCCAGGCGACGCGCCTCGACTTCCGTGGCAATGAAAGCACTGCCGAAGACCGTTACTGCGAGCACCAAAAACCATTTACGCATGATGCAATCCTCCAAGACCCTTCATGCTATCAAAAACGGTACCCGCGATGGACCGCGACCACACCGGCGGCAAGGTTAAACACTTCGACTTCGGCAAGACCAACAGCGCGCAGCATTTCCGCGAGCGTGGCCTGGTCGGGATGCTGCCGGATCGACTCCGCCAGGTAGCGATAGGCGTCGGCGTCCCCGGCGACCTTGTCGCCTAGCCAGGGGAGCACCTTAAACGAATACCAGTCGTACGCCGGCTCGAGCGGCTTCCAAACCTTCGAGAATTCGAGGACTATGAGCCGTCCGCCGGGTTTCAAGACGCGCGCCATTTCGCGGAGCGCCGCGTCCTTGCGCGTCATGTTGCGAAGGCCGAAGCCGACCGTGACACAGTCGAAATAGCCCGGCGGAAATGGCAGGCGCTCGGCGTCGCATTGCGCCGCGGGCAGCGTGAGCCCGACGTCGAGCAGCCGGTCGCGACCACGCTCGAGCATGCGACGGTTGATGTCGGTGATCCAGACCTCTCCACCCGGCAGGACGCGGCGCGCCAGTGCGGCCGCGAGATCGCCGCTCCCCGTGGCGATATCGAGCACGCGCTCTCCGGCGCGCGGACGTGCGACCGAGATGGTGAACGACTTCCACAGGCGGTGCAGGCCGAGCGACATCAGATCGTTCATGACGTCGTAGCGCTCGGCGACCGAGTCGAAAACGCGGCGGACGGTCTGAGCTTTATTCACGGCTGGCACCGGCGGCGGCAAGCTTCTTCAGGTATTCGGCCCAGAGCGAGTCGTAGTTCTCGCCGAGCTCATATAGGTAGTCCCAGGAGTAGATGCCCGTGCTGTGGCCGTCGGAAAACTGGGGCTGCACGGCGTACGAGCCGACCGGCTCGACGCCGCGAATCTCGACGTTGCGCTTGCCCGCCTGCAGGACCTCCTGCCCCGGACCGTGCCCGCGCACTTCCGCTGACGGCGAGTACACGCGCAGGAATTCGTAGGGCAGCCGAAACGTGCGCCCGTCGGTGAACGTGATTTCCATGACGCGCGACTTCTGATGCAGCGTGATGCCGGTCGGAACTCGCTCTGTCATAACAGCACCCGCTCGATGCCGCCGGCGTTGGCGCGCGCGACGAACTCGGGAAGCCAGTTTTCACCCAGGATGCGCCGCGCCATCTCGACGACAATGTAGTCGGCCTGCGCACCGGTGTCTTGCTCGAAGCGCGCGAGTCCCTGCAGGCATGAAGGACAGGAGGTCAGCACCTTCACCGCATCGCCCTGCGGCGCGAGCGCCGCGAGGCCCTTGCGCAGCGACTCCTCCTTGGAGAAGCGCACCTGCGTCGACACATCGGGCCGCGTGAGGGCCAGGGTTCCCGATTCGCCACAGCACCTCTCGGAGAGCGGCACCTCGGCGCCCATGAGCGCACCGACCACGGCGAGCGGCTTCGCCGTCTTGATCGGCGTGTGGCAGGGGTCGTGGTACATGTATTTCATCCCGTTCACGTCTTTCAGCTTCACGCCCTTCTCCAGCAGATATTCGTGGATGTCGAGAAGGCGCGCGCCGGGAAAGATCGAGCCGAAGTCGTAGCCCTCGAGCTGGTCGAGACACGTACCGCAGGAGACGATGACGGTGCGGATATCCAGATAGTTCAGCGTGGTCGCGAGCCGATGGAACAGCACCCGGTTCTTGACGATGATGCGCTCGCCCTTCGCCGACTCGCCCGCCGCGGTCTGCGGGTAGCCGCAGCACAAATAGCCGGGCGGCAGGACGCACTGCGCACCGATCTCGTAGAGCATCGCCTGGGTCGCCAGACCGACCTGAGAAAACAGGCGCTCCGAGCCGCAGCCGGGAAAGTAGAACACCGCATCGGAATCCTCGGTGACCTTGGCGGGGTCGCGGATGATCGGCACCACGCGCGCGTCCTCGATATCGAGCAGCGCGCGCGCCGTCTTCTTGGGCAGCCGACCCGGCATGGGCTTGTTGACGAAGTGCACCACCTGCGCGAGGAGCGGCTTGCCGCCCGTCGTGAGCGGCGGCGCGGCGGTCTGTTTCCGGGCAACACCCTTCAGCGCCTCGTGCGCAAGCTTCTGCAACCGGTAGCCCCAGTCGACCATCACCGTGCGCGCCATCTTCACCGCGCGCGGATCGGTAAGCCCAAGAAAGAGCATCGACGCACGCGTGCCGGGGTTGAAGCGCCGCTTGCCGGCGCGGCGCAGATAGTTGCGCATGGTGATCGATACGTCTCCGAAGTCAATGTCGACCGGACACGCGGGCTCGCACTTGTGGCATATGGTGCAATGGTCCGCCACGTCGCCGAACTCGTCGTAATGCGCGAGCGCGACGCCGCGGCGCGTCTGCTCCTCGTACAGGATCGCCTCGATGAGAAGCGAAGTGGCGAGGATCTTGTTGCGCGGTGAATACAGCAGATTGGCACGCGGCACATGCGTGGCGCACGGCGGCTTGCACTTGCCGCAGCGCAGGCAGTCCTTGATCGCACCAGCGACGCGGCCCAGATCGCTTTGCTCCAGAATGATCGATTCGGCGCCGATCAGCGCGAAGCTTGGCGTGTACGCACTGGAAAGGTCCGCGCCGGCGAGGAGCTTGCCGGCATTGAAGCGTCCCTGCGGATCGACCTCGGCCTTATAGGCGCGAAATGCCTCAAGCTCAGCGCTGTCGAGGAACTCGAGCTTCGTGATACCGATGCCATGCTCGCCGGAGATGACGCCGCCGAGCGCGCGCGCGAGGCGCATGATGCGCGCCACCGCCTCGTAGGCGCGTTGCAGCATCGCGTAATCATCCGAGTTGACGGGAATGTTGGTGTGCACGTTTCCGTCGCCGGCGTGCATGTGCAGCGCGACGAAGACGCGTCCGCGCAATACACGCTTGTGGACCGCTTCGGCGCCTTCGAGAACGCGCCGGAACGCGGCGCCGTCGAAAATGCGGCGCAGCTCGTCGCGCACCTCCGTCTTCCATGACAGGCGCAGCGCGTACGACTGTAGGTCCACAAAATAATGATCGAGGTCGGCGGCGATCGCTTTCCAGCGCCCCTGCACGCGACGCAGGAGCTCGCGCGCGCGCGCCGGCCGCTCGCCGAGGAGCTCGCGGTCCTCGACCGCGAGCGGCGCCGAAAAATACTCATCCAGCCGCGCTAGCAGCTCGAGCTTGTTCTGCACCGAGTACTCGATATTGATGCGCTCGACCCCGTCGGTGTAGTCGCCCAGCTTCTCCAGCGGAATCACCACGTCCTCGTTGATCTTGAACGCGTTGGTGTGGCGTGCGATCGCGGCGGTACGCGCCCGGTCGATCCAGAAGCGCTTGCGCGCATCGGGCGAGACTGCGACGAACCCTTCACCGCCGCGCGCGTTTGCGATGCGCACGACACCGGAAGCGGCCGCGGCCACCGCGTCTACGTCGTCGCCGACGAGGTCGCCGATGAGCACCATGCGCGGGCTCTGGTTGCGGCGCGATTTGGTCGCATACCCCACCGCCTTCACATAGCGCTCGTCGAGGTGTTCGAGGCCGGCGAGGCGCACGCCTTTCGCGTTCTCTACGTAGCTCTTGATCTCGACGATCGCCGGCACGGCATCGCGCGCCAGACTGAAGAACTCCAGGCATACGGTGCGCGTGTGCGCGGGCATGCGATGCACGAGAAAACGCGCGGCGACGATGATGCCGTCGGTGCCCTCCTTCTGCACGCCGGGGAGGCCGGCGAGGAACTTGTCGCTTACGTCCTTGCCCAACCCCGCCTTGCGGAACTGCGCGCCCGCGATCTCCAGCATGCGCTCGCGCAGCGGCTTTCGCTGGTCGAAGTAACGCAGCCGGAACTTCGCGCTCGGCGCGTCGTGGATCTTGCCGAGGTTGTGTTCGAGACGCTCGACTTCCAGCCACTCGCCCTGCGGTGTCACCATGCGCCACCACACCAGGTTGTCGATCGCCGTGCCCCAGAGCAATGCCTTCTTTCCGCCGGCATTCATCGCCACGTTGCCGCCGATGCACGAGGCATCGGCCGAGGTCGGATCGACCGCGAAGACGAGGCCTGCGCTCTCGGCGAGCTCCATCACGCGCTTGGTGACGACCCCGGCCGACGCCCGAACCGTAGGCTGCGCGCGCGCCACGCCGGGCAGCTCGACATGCTCGATCCCGCTCAGCGTCTCGAGCTTCTCGGTGTTGATCACCGCCGAGCGGCGCGTGAGGGGAATCACCCCGCCCGTATAGCCGGTACCGCCGCCGCGCGGAATGATCGTGAGCCCGAGCGCAACCAGCTCCCGGACCAAGTGGACGATCTCCTCTTCGCTGTCGGGCGTGAGCACGACGAAAGGCATCTCGACCCGCCAGTCGGTAGCGTCCGTTACGTGCGAGACGCGCGCGAAGCCGTCGAAAAGAATGTTGTCGCGGCGCGTGACGCGCGTGAGGCGGCGCATCACCTTGGCGCGCAGCGCCCGTGTCGCGGCGAACTCGCCTTCGAAGTCGTCGACCGCACGCCGTACGAGCGCGAGAAGCCGCGCCACCTTTGCATTGCCAGCGCGGCGTGCTTCGATTTCCTCGAGGCGCCGGCGCATGCCGCCGATGGCTTCGCTGCGCCGCTGCGGCCGGTTAACGAGCTCGTCCTCGAGATACGGGTTTCTTTGGATCGCCCAGATCTCGCCCAGCACCTCGTAGAGCATGCGCGCCGAGCGCCCGGTACGCCGCTCCGTGCGCAGCTCGCTGACGAGCGCCCAGCCCTCCGCGCCCAGCAGGCGCAGCGCGATCTCCCGGTCGGAGAACGACGTGTAGTTGTACGGAATCTCGCGAATGCGATTCATTCGGCGGCGAACACGTCGCGGTAGCTTGCGTAGAAGCTCGCGAAGAGGGTCGGCAGGAGCACGAGCAGAAGCGGAAACACGAGTGAGAGCGCCGCGATCTGCAGCGAGGCGAGCGCCACCACGGACAGCACGGCAAACGGCAGAACGAGGGCCACGGCGAGCGTCACGGCGCCGTAGGCAAGAAACGCCCGCCAGTTGAGCAGGCAGGCGAAGAAGCTGAAGAAGAGCGCCTTCGCCGGCGCCGTGGCGTGCCAGGCGGCGAGCGGCGGCGCAAACCAGAACATCATGAGCACCGGCATATAGAGAGCCGCGGCCAGAGCGAGCGCCGACAGAAAGGCGTCGGATCGAAGCACCTCTTCCTCAGGGCGCCGGCCGGTGAGCATCCATCCGGCAAGCGCGCCGTCATCGGCGAGCGTCGTAGCAGCGAGAACCATGCCGAGGCAGGCGAAATAGACGACGCCGAGGATCACCTGGCTGCGCAGGTAGTGGCGAAAACCGTCGAAGAGGAGCGCCATCTCGACCGGGCCGCGCTTCGCGGAGGAGCGCGCCGCGGCCATGAATCCGACCGAGAAGGCCGGCACGAGGATCGACGCGGCCGCCACGCCCACCAGCGGCAGGATGGACACCACGGTCATCAGGAACCAGTAGGCGAACACGATCGCGATCCAGCCGAGCGGCGCGGCGCGGAACATCTTCCAGCCGTCGGCAAGCCAGTGTGCCCCGCGCTTCGTGTCGACGATGCGCGGCTGCATCAGGCGAGCCAGGGGGCCGGCGAACCGGCGCGCGCCTCGAGAATACGCCGGAAGTGCTCCGGATCGTGCGCGTGCACCAGCATTCCGGGCCGCGGCAGATAAAGGTCGTAGAGGCGCGAAAGCCAGAAGCGCAGCGCCGCGGCGCGAAGCATGGCGAGCCACGCCGCCCGCTCGTGCGCGGTGAACGGGCGCACCGCGTTGTAGGCGCCGAGGAACGCGCGCAGCCGCTCGGCTTGCAGCCCGGCTCCATCCAGACACCAGTCGTTCGCGCACACCGCGACGTCGTAGAGAAAGCAGTCCACGCCGGCAAAATAGAAGTCGACCACCCCGGAAATGCGCCCGTCTTCCCAGAGCGTGTTGTCGCGGAAAAGGTCGGCGTGCACCGGTCCGCGCGGCAGATCGGGAAAGCGCTGCTCGGCCTGGAACGCGAGCTCGGCCTCGAGCAGCTTCCTCTTTGCGTCATCCAGAAATGGCGCGACATCGCGCGCCGCCAGCCGCCACCACTTGGGACCGCGCGGGTTTTCAAGGAACGCGCTGTAGGAACGGCCGGCAAGGTGCATGCGAGCGAGGAGCGCACCGAGCTCCGCGCAGTGCGCCGGGTGCGGATCTTGGAGCGAACGCCCGGGAAGCCGCGTGACGAGTGCGGCCGGCTTGCCGTTCAGGACGCCGAGATACCGGTCCGAGAGATCGGCGATCGGCGCGGGGCATGGGATGCCGTGGCGCGCGAGATGCGCCATGAGCTGAAGATAGAACGGCAACTCCTCGGCCGGGAGGCGCTCGAACAGGGTGAGGACGTAGCGGCCCTGCGTCGTGGTGACGAAGTAGTTCGTATTCTCGATGCCCGCCTCGATCGGCTCGGACACCCTGAGCTCGCCGAGCGAGTAGTTCCTGAGCCACTGCGCAAGGTCGGCTTCCGACACTGGAGTAAAGACCGACACATCAGTCCCACGTGTGGATCGGCCACATCGGCACCCGCACGCCATCGTCGAGCGAATCGCGGCGCATCCAGTTGCCGTTGCCGGTGGTGTCCACCAGGTAGTAGGGCCTGCCCTTCGGCGGTGTGACCTTAAGCATCACCACGCGCCCCCCCTCACGTACCTCCTCGACCTTGTCGCCCTCCTGCACGGGAATGCGCACCACCGGCTCGCCGTCTTCGGCCATCGGCGGTGGCGGCGGCGGCTCGGGCAAGGGCTCGAGTTTCGGCGGCGGCTTCTGCGCCTGCGCCAAAGAGCTGGAGATTACGAAAAGCAGCGCCAGCAGCGATCGCGCCATGCTTTAGAGGTTCAGCAACACCTCGCGCTCCTGCGGCGAGGGCGCGAAGCCACGTTTCTCGTAGAACGCGAAAATGGCGTCGACCACTTCCTGCGGACGGTCGTACACCTGGACCAGGTCCAGATCGTTCGGGCTGATCATGCCCTCGCCGGCGAGGCGCTCGCGCATCCAGGTGATGAGACCGCGCCAATACGGCTCGTGCACGAGGATGATCGGCATCTGCCGCGTCTTGCCGGTCTGCACGAGCGTAAGCGCTTCGAACAGCTCATCGAGGGTGCCGTAGCCTCCGGGCAGCACGATGAAGGCCGTGGCGACTTTCGCGAACATCGCCTTGCGCGTGAAGAAGTGCTTGAAGCGCAGGCTGATGTGCTGATAGCGGCTCGACGGCTGCTCCATCGGCAGATCGATGTTCAAGCCCACGGCGAGCCCGCTGCCCTGGAACGCGCCTTTGTTCGTCGCTTCCATGAGCCCGGGTCCGCCGCCGCACACCACGGCGAAGCCGGCATCGGAAAGAAGCCGCGCGGTTTCTTCCGCAAGCTCGTAATAGGGAGTGCCGGGCTGGACGCGCGCGCTGCCGAAAACCGAGACGGCGGGATGGATGCCGACCAGGCGCTCGGTCGCCTCCACCAACTCTGCCATAATGCCGAACACCCGCCACGCCTCGCGCGCGGGAACCTCTTTCGCCAGCTCCGCCAGCTTCGGTTGCCTGTCCTGATTCATGTCGGGAAAAGATCCTGAGAAAACGTTATTGCTGGTCGACGGCTCTTCTTACCTGTACCGCGCATTCCACGCGCTGCCGGGGCTGAAGAGCCCGAAGACCGGCGAACCGACCGGCGCGATCTACGGCGTGCTGAACATGCTGCGCAAGCTCGCGACCGATTATAAGCCGGCCGCCCTCGCATGCGTGTTCGACGCCAAGGGAAAAACCTTTCGCGACGCGGAGTACTCGGAGTACAAGGCGAACCGCACGCCAATGCCCGATGACCTCGGCGTGCAAGTCGCGCCGCTGCACGAGGCGGTACGCGCGCTCGGCTGGCCGATGCTCATCATCGAGGGCGTCGAGGCAGATGACGTCATCGCCACGCTCGCCGAGCGCGCCAAGCACGACGGCTGGCGCACCGTGATCTCGACTGGCGACAAGGATTTCGCCCAGCTGGTCGACGAGCGCGTCACGCTGGTGAACACGATGTCGAACGAGCTGCTCGATGTCGAAGGAGTGAAGAAGAAATTCGGCGTCCCGCCGGAGAAATTTCTCGACTACCTGGCGCTGATCGGCGACCAGATCGACAACATCCCCGGCGTCGACAAGGTCGGGCCCAAGACCGCGTGCAGGTGGATCGAGAAGTACGGCTCGCTCGAAGGCGTACTTGCGCACGCCGACGAGATCACCGGCCTTGCCGGCGAGAACCTGCGCAAGATGCGCGACTGGCTGCCGAAGGCGCGCGCGCTCCTCACGATCAAGCGCGACGTGCCACTTTCCATCCAGGTGGCGGAACTTGAGCTCAAGCCCGAGCGCGCGCGCCAACGCGAGCAATACGAGCGCTTCGGCTTCAAGTCCTGGCTGAAGGAAGTGGAAGGGGTCGCGCCCGCGGCGCCGTCGGTTCAGGTCGCTTCCACCGTCGGGAAGCGCAAGTACCGCGCAATTTTCACCGAAGAGGAACTCAAAGAACTCGCGCTGAAGATGGAGGCGGTCGAGCTCGTCGGTTTCGATACCTTCTGCGACGGCGACGATCCGATGAGCGCACGTCTCGCCGGGATTGCGTTCGCGTTCGCCGACGAAGCGGTCTACGTGCCGCTCGGCCACGACTACCCCGGCGCGCCGAGCCAAGTGAGCTTCTCCTCCGCGCTCGATCTCCTCAAGCCGTGGCTCGAGCGCGCGGATTGCCGCAAGGTGAGCGAGAACGTGAAGTTCGACATGCACGTGCTGGCGAACCACGGCGTGCGGCTCGCGGGCTGCGTGCACGACACGCTGCTCGAGTCCTACGTGCTGGAGGTGCACGAGAAGCACGAGCTCGGCATGCTGGCGCAGCGCTATTGCGGCTGGACCACGCTTTCGTACGACGAAGTCGCCGGCAAGGGCGCCGCGCGCATCGCGTTCTCCTCGGTAGAAGTCACGCGCGCGACGCAGTACGCGGCCGAGAAAACCGATTGCGCGCTCGCCCTGCATGGCCTGCTTCACCCGAGAATCGAAGGCGACGCCAAGCTCGGCTTCGTGTACGAAAACATCGAAATGCCGGTGCTGCCGGTGCTCTGGCGCATGGAACGTAACGGCGTGCTGCTCGATCGCGCGAAGCTCGAGACGCAAAGCCACGAGCTCGGAAAAGAGATCCTCGCGCTCGAGAGACAGGCCTACGAGGCCGCCGGTCAGCCGTTCAATCTAGGCTCGCCGAAGCAAATCCAGGAGATTCTCTTCGACCGCCAGAAGCTCCCCGTCAAGAAGAAGACCCCGTCGGGCCAGCCGTCGACCGACGAGGATTCGCTCGCCGAGCTT
>Ga0209382_10001357_pt1 | contig 38671 bp, 31 predicted proteins | sample SoiMetdeltSBSDD5_FD_187599 | JGI IMG/M metagenome (GOLD analysis project Ga0209382, IMG submission 187599) | Bulk soil microbial communities from a Populus tree surrounding site in Tennessee, USA - Soil MetaG P. deltoides SBSDD5 (SPAdes) (version 2) | ecosystem: Environmental > Terrestrial >... | reverse complement strand
AGGAGACCACATCATGGACGGTCACCTGGGAGGAATCGCCCGGGATCTACGCCCTCGTCATGATGACCAACGTCACCGAGGAGGAGCTGCTGGCCCTCGTCGACGACATCCGCCCGGCCACGCGCGCCGAGCGATCACAGATCGCCGCCGCGACCTTGACCGACGACGAGCACTCCGGCACGGCCTCCGAGGAGAGCGAGGTCTCGGAGTCGGCTCTCGTAGAGGTGCCGGAAGGTGCTCGGCCGATCTTCTCGGGCGAGTTCGACGCGGGCGGCACGTGGCTCCTGTACCTCGATCATGATCAGCTCTGCGCGGACCTGAACCTCGGGGCGACCTCCGGCGGCAGCTGCGGCGCCATACCCGACGCGCCCCATGCCACCGCCATCCATGCCGAGGTCGTCACGTTCGTCTACGGCGTGGCACCGGAAGGCACCATCTACACGGCGCCGGACGGCATGGTCGCTCCCACCCTGGTCGACGGGAAGCTGTCGCCCCTGTTCTTCGGCGTCCCGATCGAGCCGGGCCGACCGGTGCCGTCCGAGATCAAGTTCTACGGCGGCGCCGGCGACGTGATCGCCAGAATGCCCGTCCGGACGTAGGAGGACACCACGTAGCGTGGTGCGGTGGTCGATCGGTCGCTTCGGCGAGGGGCGCTGTGTGGGGTCGGGGCGGCGCTGACGTTCGGGGCGAGCGCCCCGTTCGCCGCCCAGCTCACCGAGTCGGCCGACCCACAGCTGCTGGCCGGGCTGCTCTACGGCGGCGCGGCGGTGGCGCTCGCGCCGTTCGCCCTCCGCCACCGCCGACCCGAGGCGCCGGTCCGCCGCCGCGACCTGGGGCGCCTCGGACTTGTCGTCCTGGCCGGTGGGGTCATCGCGCCGGTGCTGCTGCTCGCCGGGCTGCACCGCACCGGCGGCCTCGCGGGCTCACTGCTCCTGAACCTCGAAGCGCCGTTCACGGCACTCGTCGCCGTGAGCCTCTTCGCCGAGCACCTGACCCGCCGGGCGACCGCCGCCGCAGCCGTGATCGTCACCGCGGCGACTGCGCTGGCCGTCATCCCGGGCGATCTGCGCATCGATCCCTTCGGGGTGGTCCTGATCGCGGCAGCGTGCGGGCTCTGGGCTGTCGACAACAACCTCACCGCCACGCTGACGACCCGCGACCCGGTCGCGCTCGTGACGATCAAGGCGGCCGGGGCGGCAGCGGCGGGCCTGGCGATCGCGACGCTGCGGGGCGTCACCTTCCCGGACGCCGGCACCGTCGGGGCGGCTGTCACGCTGGGGGCCGTCGCCTATGGCCTCAGCGTCCTGCTCGACGCCTACGCGCTCCGGGACCTCGGCGCGGCCCGCGAGGCTGCGCTGTTCGCCACAGCACCGTTCGCCGGGGCGTTGCTCGCCATCCCGGTCCTCGGCGAGACGCCGACCGCGCTGACCGCAGCGGCCCTCGTCGCCATGGTCGCCGGCGTCGTCCTGTTGGTGGGCGATCACCACGCTCACGTGCACGTCCACGCCGAGCTGGTCCACGAGCATCGGCACGTCCACGACGAGCACCACCGGCACGACCACGACGGCGACGAGCCCCACAGCCATGCCCACACGCATCGTCGCCTGGTGCACGCCCATGCCCACGCCTCGGACGTGCACCACCGGCACGAGCACTGAGCGGCCACGCCTGCACAGGATCTGCACATCCGCGGCGAGACCTCATGACAAGCGTTGTTTACCGTGTCGGCCGTGGCAACGGTGCTGGTGGCCGAGGACGAGCCCGCGATCGCGGACGCCGTCGTGCAGCGACTGCGGAGCGAGGGGTTCGAGGCGCGGTCGGTCGGCGACGGCCTCCAGGCGGTCGAGCTGTGCCGCCAGCTGAAGCCCGACCTCGTCGTCCTCGACCTCATGCTGCCGAGCCTCGACGGGTTGGAGGTCTGCCGCCGCATCCAGGCCGACCGGCGGGTCCCGGTCGTCATGCTCACGGCACGGGACGATGAGACCGATCTGATCGTCGGCCTGTCGGTCGGCGCCGACGACTACGTCACCAAGCCGTTCAGCCCCCGGGAGCTGGTCGCCCGCATCCGGGCCGTGCTGCGCCGGGTCGCCGACGCCGCCGAGGGCGCTCTGCTCCGCCTCGGCACCCTGGAGCTCAACCACGCCACCCGGCGGGTGCAGCGTGACGGCGTCGAGGTCCACCTGACCCCCATCGAGTTCGATCTGCTCGCCCACCTCATGGCCCGGCCCGGGGTCGTCTTCTCCCGGGACACCCTGCTCTTCGACGTCTGGGGCTACGCCGACGGCGCCGGGCCCCGGACGGTCGACTCGCATGTGCGGTCGCTGCGCCGCAAGCTCGGCGACGACGTCATCCGGACCGTCCACGGCATCGGCTACTCGCTGGGGCTGGAGCCGGCGCGGTGAGCGTCGGACTGCGCGAGCGCTGGGCGGAGTACCGGCCGCTCGACCGCATCGGGTCGATCAAGCTGAAGCTCGGGCTCGCCATCGTGCTGGCGGTGCTCATCAGCACCGCGGTGTCGGTGACGGGCCTGAGGCTGGGCTGGCCGGTGTGGGTGCGGCCGCTGCTGTCCGTCACGATCGCACTGGCGATCGTGCAGGTGCTGACCCGGGGCATGACGTCGCCGCTGCGGGAGATGGCCGCCGCGGCTCGGAGCATGGCCGAGGGCAACTGGCGGGGGCGCGTCACCGACACGTCGGCCGACGAGGTCGGCGAGCTGGCCCGGGCGTTCAACGCCATGGCGGCGGAGCTGGCCGTGGTCGACCGGATGCGCAAGGACCTCATCGCGAACGTCTCCCACGAGCTGCGGACCCCCATCTCGGCGCTGCAGGCGCGGCTGGAGAACCTGGTCGACGGCGTCGAGATGCCCGACGGTGAGCTGCTCCGGTCGATGCTGGAGCAGACCCAGCGGCTGGGCCGACTGGTGGCTCAGCTGCTTGACCTCTCGCGGCTGGAGTCAGGGGCGGTGCCGCTCCACCGGGAGCTGGTGGACGTGGCGCCGCTGCTCGATGCCGTCGCCGCCGAGGCCCGGCTGCAGGCGCCGGGGCGGTGCGTCGAGACGTCGGTCGAGCCGCCGGACCTCGCCGTCCTCGCCGACCCCGACCGGGTCCACCAGGTGCTGGCCAACCTCACCGACAACGCGCTGCGCCACGGTCCCACCGACCGGCCGGTCCGGCTGGCCGCGACGGGCGACGCTGCCCACGTGGTGCTGTCGGTCATCGATGAGGGACCGGGCATCGCGGCGGCCGACAGCGACCGGGTCTTCGAGCGGTTCTACCGGGCCGACTCGGTGCGGCCGGGCAGTTCGGGCGGGGCGGGGTTGGGGTTGTCGATCGCCCGCTGGATCGTCGACCTCCACGGCGGCGACATCCGCGCGCACCCCAACCAGCCGACCGGCTGCCGCATGGTCTGCCGCCTCCCCGCCTCGGGTGCCGACGAAGTTCTCGGCGCAGCGCCGAGAACGAGGTTCGGGAGGACGACGTCAGTGACAGCAGGAGGCGAGCAATGACAGCGATGGAGCCGGAAGCCGGATACGTCGGGCGGCCTCGTCCGCCGATCGGCACGTGGTTGGGTGGGATCAGCCTGCCCCAGGTCGTCGATCCGGCGCCGGGGAGGTTGGTCCTCTGGGTCCTCGTCGGCGGCATCGCGTTCGACGTGGGGATCAGGGGCGGGGTCAGCAACCTCGTCGTCGGGCTCGGCTTCTGGGTCCTTGCCGCGATGCTGCTCGCCGACCGCCGGGCCCGGACCGTGCAGGCCCGGGCGCTCCTCATCGCTGCATTGCTGCCGGCCGCCGCCCTCGGGCTCAGGGCCAGCCCCTGGCTCGCCACCTCGAACCTCCTCGCCGTCGTCGGCCTCACCGGCACCGCCGTGGTCCTCGCCCGCAGCGGCTCGATCTTCGACACCACCCCCGGGCGCCTCGTCCGCCGCACCATCCCCGCACTCGGCCGCGCCGCCCTCGCGCCCCTGGTCCTCCGGCCGCTGCTCCCCCAGCTGTCGGGCGAGCGGGTGCGCACGAGCGGGCGGGTCCTGCTGGCCTTGGCGTTGACGGTGCCGGTGGTCGGGACGCTCGTCGCCCTCCTCGCCGCCGCCGACCCGGTGTTCGAGGGCATGGTCACCCCCGACGTCAGCGCCGGCCCGCTCGCCGGCCACCTGGTCCTCGTCGGCTTCTTCGCCGCCGGGCTGCTGGTCGCCGCCGCGAGCGCCGCCGGTGACAGCGACGACCACCTCGCCGCCGGCCAGTTCGGCAAGCTCGAGGTCCTCACCATGCTCGGCGGTGCCGCCGCGGTCCTCGGCCTGTTCGTCGTCGCCCAGCTCGTCGCGCTGACCAGCGCCGGCGACCGCCTCATCCACGAGGCCGGCCTCACCCCCGCCGAGTACGCCCGCGGTGGCTTCTTCCAGCTCTGCTGGGCGGCCGCCCTCGTGGTCACCTTCCTGGCCGTCGTCGGCTTCCTCGCCGCTCCCGACACCCGCCAGGCAACGGCAGTCAAGGCGCTGTCCGCCCTGGTCCCGACATTGGCGGTCGGGCTCGTGGTGGTCAGCCTGCGCCGGCTGGCCTACTACGACGACGCCTTCGGCCTCACCATGCTCCGCCTCTGGGTGGTCGGCGCGGCCATCTGGATGGGCGCCGTCCTCGTCATGATCGCCCTGCGCAGCCTCGGCGTCGGCGGCGACCGCCACTGGGTCCTCGGCGGCGCGACCGTCACCGCCCTGGCCCTGGTGCTGCTGGCCGACCTGGCCAACCCCGAGGCGTTCGTCGTCCACCACAACGCCGCCTGGGCGCGGGAGGACGACGACCGGGAGCTCGACCTCGACTACCTCCGCGGCCTCTCCGACGACGCCGTCCCCGCCATGGTCGACGAGCTCGGCACCGCCGCTTTCACCGCTGACGCCGACTTCTTCGCCTACGAACGCGACCCGATGAGCTGCGACGACGAGACCACTGGCGTCGCCGCCCTCAACTGGGGCGTGCAGCAGGCGGCCGACGCCCGCCGGGCTAGTTGCCCGAGCGTGGGGTGAAGAGGCCGGTCGCCCAGTCCCGCAGGCCGGCCGCCCCGGCCGCCACCCCGCCGCCCAGGTCCTTGAGCAGCGACGCCAGCCCGTCCTGGGAGCGGGCGAACGCGGACGAGTAGTGGTCGCTGGCATCCTTCACGTCCTGGCGCATCGACGTGTTGCCGTCGTCCTCGCGCCGCGGGTAGTCGCCCGCGAGGATGCGGGTGTACGACCCGTCGTCGACCCAGCGCTGCAGCTCGGCCGCCCGCGACACCCAGAACGGGTGGCTGCTGGCCTCGAGCAGCAGCAGCTTGAGCACGCTGTCGCGCACGTCCGGGGTGTTGAGGTACTCGTCCCCCTGGGCCCGGAACGCGGTGATGTCGAGGTCCTCCAGGTGGCCGCCGCCCGCCAGCTTCATCTGCGTCCGCAGCGCCGCGGCCGGGTCCTGGGTCGCGAGCAGGCCCGCCCGGTCACCCGACAGCTCGGCCTTGCGCTGCCACTCGTACAGCGCGGCGACGACCGCTCGGAGGCCGAGCATCCCGAACGGCACGAACGCCCACGCCCCCGACACGTTCAGGAGCCGCATCAGCATGGTCGTGTAGACGGCGTGGCCCGACACAGCGTGGCCGAGCTCGTGGCCGACGACGAAGCGCAGCTCCTCCTCGTCGAGCAGCTCGACCAGGCCGCTGGTGATGATGACGAACGGCTTGTCGAGCCCGATGGTCATGGCGTTCGGTGCCGGCTCGGCGAGGACGAAGACCTCGGGGACCTTCTGCATGTCGAGCGCGGCGGCGGCCTCCATCGTGCACCGGTAGACGACCGGGTACTGGCGGTGGTCGACCCGGACCGCCGAGCCCAGGTACGGCAGCCGCAGCGCCCGTTCGTTCCAGAGGGCGAACAGCTTCTTCAGCACGAAGTCGTAGCCCCGCAGCTGGCGCAGCGCGTTGAGCGCCCCCCGATCGGCCGGGTGCTCCCACGCCCGGGAGCTGATGTCGGTGAGCGTCACGCGGGCGCGCGCCGGCCGGCCCGCCCCCGAACCCCTGTCCTCGGTCACGTCGCCCAACCTAGGTCGCGGGCCCGTCTTGTGAGCCGCGGGCCACCGACCGCGAGACGCCGCGGACCGCGTGCCCACCTGCGGTGATAGGCACTACGTTGAACCGGGCTGAGGGAGGCGGACGAGACGGCGGCACACGGGACGACAGGGATGCTGGGGAGCGTCGACAACAAGCTCATCGTGGGCGCACCAGCGAGGGACGCGAAGCGCGACGGCCGGCGGCTGGCGTGGCGGCCGACCACACCGCTCGTGCTGCGGCTCGGCATGCTGCTGGCCTGTGTGCCGGTGGTGCTCGTAGGCCTGGCGGTCAGGGTGGCGATCGAACGCAACGATGCCGCCATCGACACGGTCGGCGAGGACGCCACCCGCGGCATCACGGTCGCGCAGGAGATCAAGACCAACCTGGCCGAGCTCGACCAGCTCGTGGTCACGGGCCTGCTGCCCGACACCACCAGCGGCCCCGGGCGGGCCTACGCGGCCAAGCGCCGGGATGTGATGGACAGCCTCACGCGGGCGTCGGCCGAGACGTCGAGCAGCGCGGCGTACCGGGATGCGCTGGTCAACCTCGACTACGCGCTCGGCCACTACCACTCACTGGTGGCCGAGAGCCTCGCCGCTCAAGCCGCCGGTGACCACACCGCCGCAGTCGAGCGCTACCAGCAGGCCCACGAAGTCATGGCTGCGACGCTGCTACCCGAGGCCGACTTCGTCGACAAGGCCAACACCTACCTGCTCAACACCACCTTCGACCGCCACGCCGACGAGGCCACCGACAGCCGCCGCACCGTGCTCCTCGCCGGGATCGTCGCCGCCGCGGTGCTGGTGCTGGCGCAGGTGCTGCTGGTGGTGAAGTTCCGCCGGACCGTGAACCCGGCCCTCCTCGTGGCGACGCTGCTGATCGCCGCGCTGGGCATCACGGTCATCCACGACCTCGACGTGTCGGCCGACAAGCTCCAGTCCGCGACCGACGAGTCGTTCGAAGCCGTGCACGCCCTCGCCCGGGCCCGAGCCGTCGCCGTGAGCGCCCGCCAGGCCGAGGCCCAATGGCTCCTGGAGCAGAACGGCGACAACGAGCAGGCGATCGACGGTGCCCTCAACCGCCTGTTCCGGGTCCCGGATGGGGACATCGCCCGCGCGGGCGCCCTGCCTGAGCTGCCCGACGACGCCGGCGGTTTCCTCGCAGCCGCGGTCTTCGCCGGCGGCAACACTCCCTCCGCAGCGGGACGCGATGCGCTCGGCCCGTTCACCCGGTACCTGGAGGACGATCAGGCGCTCCGCCGGACGGCCGTCAACCAGGGCGTCGACGCCGCGCTGCCCCAGTTCCGCACCCAAACGGCGTACGGCACGCTCGTCGACGCCATCGACCGGGCCCAGGCCGCGGAGCAGGCGGCCTTCGACGACAGCACCCGGGACGCCCGCAACGCGACCGACCGGGAGCGCACCTTGGCCGTCGCCGTGACCGCGGCGGTGGTGCTGCTGGCGCTCGGCGGCCTCTACGCCCGGCTGCGGGAGTACCGCGGATGACGCGCCGCCGACCCGCTCCCCTCGTGCTCGCAGTCGTCGGCGCAGCGACCGTGCTCGCCGCCACCGCGACTGCCTGCAGCCTCAGGGAGGGCACAGCCGCCGGCTGCGAGCCGGCCCACATCCCCGACCACGACGAGCAGACCCTGGTGGTCGAGGGCGACCCCTGGTCGGGCTACGCGCTGTTCCGCCAGGACGGCTTCGTCGACGACCCCTACGACTCGATCTACGTCGAGCAGCTCTGCCAGGACCTCCGGGCCGCCGACCTCTCGAGCGGGCGCGCTGACATCGCGGTCACCAGCCTCGATCAGTACCTGCTCAACAAGCCCGACGGCACGATCGTCGGCGTCATCGACCAGAGCCTCGGCGCCGACGCCCTCGTGCTGAACACGATCCGCTACCCCTACCTGAAGTCGGTCGACAACCTCCGCCAGCTGGTCAGCGCGCTCGGCCGGACCGGGGAGAAGCCCGTCCTCGCCTACACGGGCAACTCGCCGTCCGAGATGCTGCTCAACGAGCTGGCCAACACCTCCGACGAGCTGCACCTGTCCGACTTCGAGCTGGTGAGCGTCGACCAGTCCGCCACCGCGCTGCAGATGCTCGACGACGGCGACGCCGCGCTCGCCGTCGTGTGGGAGCCCGACACCAGCGCCGCCCGCAGCGCCGGCTACACCGTGGCGCTCAGCAGCAAGGACGTGCCCGACTCGATCGTCGACGTCGTCGTCGCCTCCGACGACCTCATCGCCGAGGACCCCGCCGCGGTCCAGGCGGTCGTCGACGCCTTCTACCGGGACATGGACGACTACCTGGCGAAGCCCGCGTCGCTGGAGCGGTTCATCGCCGAGGACGGGGGCCTCGAGCCTTCGCAGGCCGAGCAGCTGCTCGCCGGCATCACCTTCTACGGCAGCGACGCCGCCAACGCCTTCATGAACGACGCGGTGTTCCCGCTCGACCAGCCCCGGATCGAGCAGAGCCTCCGCTCGCTGGCCGCGGTGCTGGCGCTGCAGCACCCCGAGGTGTCGGTCGACGCGGCGAAGATCGACGGCAGCTACGTGCAGGAGGCGGCGGGCGGATGACCGAGACGACCCGGGCGACCCCGGACGCGCCACCGGCGTCGCTGTTCGACAGCGACCTGGCCAAGGCCAACAGCTGCTACACCGGCATCATCCTCGACGAGGAGGCCCACCGCGGCCAGCGGCTGCGGATCGTGCCCGAGGGCCAGCTGCTCCCCGACCTCGACGACGCCAAGCCGTCGGCCGAGGTGAAGTTCCTCCACGACCAGTTCACCACCCTGGTGTCGGGCCAGTTCCCCTGCATCGGCGCCCACGCCGCGATCCACGAGGGCACCTACCGGCTCGGGGTCTACGACCGGCTGGCCGCCGTCGAGTCGGTCGCCGGCATGGGCCGCGACCTGCGCCGCTTCGTCGCCGAGCAGACCGAGTTCGCCAGCCTCCGCGAGTACCTGCACGAGGGCGAGGCGTTCGGCCAGTTCACCTCGTTCGTCGCCGTGTTCCGCCAGCCGGTGCCGGCCACCGAGCAGGAGTTCGAGGACCTGCTGTGGCAGCACCTGCAGCTGCTCCACGACCACGACGAGCCCGTCTGGGACCCTGCCCGCTCGGCCACGCCGGGCCACGCCGAGTTCGCCTACTCGTTCGCGGGGCGGGCGTTCTTCGTGGTCGGCTTCAACCCCCACGCCTCCGAGCTGCCCCGCCGCTTCGCCTACCCCACGCTGGTGTTCAACGCCGAGTACCAGATCGCCCGGCTGCACCGGGAAGGCCGCTTCCTGGCCTTCGCCAACGCGGTGCGGCGCCGCTACGTCAAGCTCGCCGGCCGGCTGAACCCGTCGGTGCCCAAGGACGTGGCGTCGACCCAGGACGAGACCCGGGTCTACTCCGGCGTCCCCCACCCCGAGGGCGGGTCGTGGCGTTGCCCGCTGCGCGTCCGGCCGGAGGTGGTCGACCCCAAGGCGCCCCAGGACCCGAAGGGCCCATGAGCGCCGTCGCCCGGGACGCCGACCGGCGGCTCGCCGCCCTGCGCCAGGCCCGCGACGCCGTCACGACCAACCTCCTGGACCTCGAGGCCGACGGGGCGTACTCGCTGCTCAAGGCGGGCAACGGCCTGAGCGGGGTCACCGCCGGGCGGGCCAAGCCGGCGCTGGCCGGGGTGGTCGAGCTGTACGACGGCCTGCAGCTGCTCGACGACCTCGTCGACCGGGCCGAGGCCTACCGCAACGACGGCCGCTTCACCGACGACCGGGCCCGCCAGGTGATCTCCATGTTGGAGGGCCAGAGCATCACGCTGCCGCCCCAGGTCCGGCCCCTCGCCCAGCGGGGCCTGACCGACGCTGCGGTCACGAACACGACGATCTCGGCGAAGGACCTGCTGTCCGCCATGGAGCAGACGTTCGCGGCGGTCCGGGACGTCGTCGCCGCGGTCGACGCGGCGTGGAACGACCTGCTGCCCCGGGTCGAGCAGGCCGACGCCGAGGCGCTGACCCTCGCCTCGGAGGCACCGGCCCAGACCGCGGTCGCCGGCGCTCGGGCGGCCCTGCGGGTCGCCACCGACCGCATCGCCCAGGACCCGCTGGGCGCCGCCGGCGAGCTGGCCCGGGCCGAGGCCTTGCTCACCAGCGCCCGCCAGGCCGTCGCCCAGGTCCGAGCGCTGCGGGCCCGGGTGCAGACCGAGCTCGCCGACGCCGACGCCCTGGTGGGCCGCATCGCAGCCGGCATCGACGAAGGCCGCGTCGCCCTGGAGGACAGCCGACGGACCGTCGCCGAGCCGACGGGGCTGCTCGACCCCATCGACCCGACCACCCTCACCGCCGGGAGCGGTCTGCAGGCCTGGCTCGACCGGTTGCGGGCGCTGGTGGCAGCCGGCGACGTCGAGCGGGCCGCCGACGGCCTCGCCCACTGGCGGAACGTCGCCGACCAGACCCTCGCCGCCGTCCAGCAGGTCGCCACCGCCAACGCCGCGCCGGCCGCCCGTCGCCGCGAGCTGCGCGGCCTGCTCCGCGCCGCCCGGGCCAAGGCCGTCGCGGCCGGCCAGTCCGACGACCTCGACCTGCGGGAGCAGGAGCAGGCCGCCCGCGCCGCGCTGGCCCCGCCGTGCGACCTCGCCGCCGCCCAGCGCCGCGTCGACGACTACCTCGCCGCCGTGCGCTCGAAGCGGACGAAGCGATCGAAGAAGGAGTCCGTGTGACCGGCGTTCCGTGCTCCTACCCCGGCTGCCGCGGCTCCGTCCTCGACGGCTACTGCGACACTTGCGGCCGGGCGCCCACGTCGGCCCCGACGCCCGCCTCCGGCGCCGCGCCGAGGACGCCGCAACCCGTCGATGGCGCTCCCTGCCCGTTCCCCGGTTGCCAAGGTCACGTCTCGGGTGGCTACTGCGACACGTGCGGTCGGGTCCCCACCGACGTCCCGGCTCCCGGCGCGACGCCGAGAACGAGGGGCCGCAAGGGCACCAAGCCCACCGTCAAGATCAAGATGCCGACGCTGCGCCCGGCCTCGCTGCGCACCAAGCCGCTGCAGGGACGCAAGGACTCGGGCCGGACCGACTCGGGTCGTAGCTCCCGGCGGACGTCGAGCACCCGGTTGGGGCTCGGCCTCGTCGACCTGCCGCCCATCCCCACCGGCGACCCGGCCCAGGCGATCATGGCCGTCGCCGAGGTCCCCGAGGACAAGCGCTACTGCTCCAGCTGCGACAAGCCCGTCGGCCGCTCCCGCGGCGACAAGCCCGGCCGCACCGAGGGCTTCTGCCCCAACTGCCGCACCCACTACAACTTCAACCCCAAGCTGCAGCCCGGCGACATGGTCGCCCGGCAGTACGAGGTGCTCGGCGCCCTCGCCCACGGCGGCCTCGGCTGGATCTACCTGGCCCGGGACAAGGCGGTGTCGGACCGCTGGGTGGTGCTCAAGGGCCTGCTCGACGCGGCCAGCGAGGACGCCGCCCTGGCCGCGGTCGCCGAGCAGCGCTACCTCGCCGCCATCGACCACCCGAACATCGTCCAGATCTACAACTTCGTCAGCCACGAGGGCGCCGGCTACATCGTCATGGAGTACGTCGGGGGCAAGAGCCTCAAGACGATCCTGAAGGAGCGCCGGGACGCCAACGGCGGGACCCTCGACCCGCTGCCGGTGGACGAGGCCATGGCGTACGCCCTCGGGATCCTGCCGGCGCTGGCGCACCTGCACGAGGCCGGCCTCCTGTACTGCGACATGAAGCCCGACAACGTGGTGCTGTCGGGCGACTCGCTGAAGATCATCGACCTCGGCGGGGTGCGGCGGCTCGACGACCTCGACGCCGCCATCTACGGGACCGTCGGCTACCAGGCTCCCGAGGTGTCCGAGACCGGGCCGACCGTGGCGTCGGACCTCTACACCATCGGGCGCACGCTGGCCGTGCTGACCATGGACTTCCGGGGCTACCAGAGCACCTACGTCGACGAACTGCCCGCGCCGGACGAGCAGCCGCTGCTCGCCGACCACGAGTCGTTCCACCGGTTCCTGCTCAAGGCCACTGCGAACGACCCGGACGACCGCTTCGGGTCAGCCGACGAGATGGCCGAGCAGCTGCTCGGCGTGCTGCGGGAGGACGCCGCGTCGCAGGGCGACGCCCACCCGGCGGTCAGCAGCATCTTCGGGCCCGACCCCCTGGCCACCAGCAGCGGCACCCGCAAGGAGCTCACCGCCGACTGGCGGCTGCTCCCCCGACCGAAGGTCGACCCCACCGACCCGGGCGCGGCGTACCTGCTGAGCCTGCCCGAAGGCGAGCCGTCGGTGGTGGTCGAGACGCTGCGCAGCGCGCTCGCCAACGGCGACGTCCTGGCGTCGACCGAGCCGGTGCTGCGGCTGGCCCGGGCGCAGCTGGAGTGCCAACTGCACGACGACGCCCGCGTCAGCCTCGATGCCCTCGGCGACATCCGGGACTGGCGGCTGTGGTGGCACCGGGGCCTGGTCGCCCTGGCCCGCGGCGAGGCCGCGCAGGCGGTCGACTGGCTCGATCCCGTGTACACCGACCTGTCCGGCGAGGTGGCACCCAAGCTCGCGCTCGCGCTGGCCCACGAACTGACCGGCGAGCTGGTCCGCAGCGCCGAGCTGTACCAGCGGGCGGCCCGCTCCGACCCGTCCTACGTGTCGGGCGCGTTCGGGCTGGCCCGGGTGCGGCTGGCGCTCGGGGACCGGGACGGCGCGGTCGAGGCGCTCGGATGGGTGCCGCGGGCGTCGAGCGCCTACGGCGATGCCCAGGTCGCCACGATCCGGGTGCTGGCGGCGCTGGTCGGCCCGCGGCAGGCCAACCCCGCCAACCGGGGCGGCACGCCGCCGGAGCCCCACCACCTGGTGAAGGCGTCGACGCTGCTCGGTCGTCTCGACCTCGACGTCCAGCGGCGCGGGCTGCTCGAGCTCGAGCTGCTGGAGGCCGGGCTGTTCAGTATCGCCGCCGGCCACGACCCCGCCAACGGCGACAGGGTGGTGGGCCGGTTCTTCACCCAGCGGTCCATCTGCAAGGGCCTCGAGGTCACCTACCGGCGCCTGGCCCGCCAGGCGACGAGCCCCCGGGAGCGCATCAACTTGATCGACAGCGCCAACCGCGTCCGGCCGAGGACGTTCTGGTGAGCTCGGTGAGCGGCGCCGAGGCCCGCTGCCCCGAGTGCGACGAGCCGGTCGCCGCCGGCGAGAGCTTCTGCGAGGCCTGCGGGGCCGAACTGGGCCCTCCGGGGGCCGGGGCAGCCGGGTCCGACGCCGTCACGGTCCGGGAGTCCGCGGCGACGACGTGTCCCAGCTGCGACGCGCCCGGCAGCGACGCCACGCCGGACGGCTACTGCGGCCAGTGCGGCCGGCGCTGGTCACCGGCCCGGGAGCACGAAGAGCACACCGCCGGGCCGGTCGCCGCGGTCACCGACCGCGGCATCGACCACTGGCGCAACGAAGACGCGGTCGGCATCGCCTGGCTCGACGGGCGGTTCGCCCTCGTGGTGTGCGACGGGGTGTCGGCCAGCCAGGAGCCCCAGGCCGTGTCGCAGGCGGCGGTCGACGCCGCCCTGCCGGTGCTGCGGGAGGCCCTCGTCGGTGGGGACGACCCCGAGGTCGCCGTCATAGAGGCCGCTGCGGCGGCCCAGAAGGCCGCCGCCGAGCAGCCCTTCGACCCGGCCCAGGCGGTCGGGCCGGGCGCGTGCACGTTCGTCGCCGTCGTCGTGCAGGACGACGTGCTGGTGGCCGGCACGCTCGGCGACAGCCGGGCTTACTGGGTGTCGGACGACGGCGCCTTCCAGATCGGGCGGGACGACTCGGTGGCCGCCGACCTGGTCGCCAGCGGGCGGGTCACCGCGAAGGAGGCCGTCGCCGGGCCGGGCGGCCACGCCATCACCAAGTGGCTCGGCGTGGATGCAGTCGACGCCCTCCCGCGGCTGACGACGGTCGAGCTGCCGGGGCCGGGCCTCATCCTGGCGTGCTCGGACGGGCTCTGGAACTACGCGCCCGAGCCCGAGGACGTCTTCGACCTCGTCGGCCCGCCGGGTGAGGAGTCGGCGATCGACCTGGCCCGCCGGCTGGTCGAGTTCGCCGAGATGTCGGGCGGCGCCGACAACGTCACCGTCGCAGTCGGCCCGTACGGCCTCGAACTACCACAGGAGGAAGGGACATGAGCGAGTTCTCGCTGGAGGTGTTCCAGAACGAGTTCCTCGCCGACGGGGCGACCACGATGGACGCCATCGTGACCGTGACGGCCTCGGGCGGCGCAGGCGGGGCGGCCGCAGCGGCCGGCCAGGCCGCCGAGGTGCTGATCGTCGACACGTCGGGCTCCATGAGCGCCCCTTCGACCCGCATCCGCGCTGCCCGCACGGCCGCGGCGGCCGCCATCGACGGCATCCGGGACGGCGTGCAGTTCGCCGTCGTGGCCGGGGGCGAGGTCGCCACCACGTTCTTCCCGCCGTGGGGCACGAACCTGGCGGTCGCCGACAACGTCACCCGGGGGCAGGCGAAGGACGCCGTCAGCCACCTGGCGGCCGGAGGCGGCACCGCGATGTCGACCTGGTTGCTGCAGGCGGCCGACCTCTTCGCGTCGTCCACGGCCACCATCCGCCACGCCATCCTGCTCACCGACGGCGAGAACCGGGAGGACCCGGCCCGGCTCGACGACGCGATCCGCTCGTGCGTGGGGCAGTTCCAGGCCGACTGCCGGGGCGTCGGGACGGACTGGATCGTGTCGGAGCTGCGGAAGATCGCGTCGGCGCTGATGGGGACCGTCGACATCATCCCCTCGCCCGAGGAGATGGAGGCCGAGTTCCAGCGGCTGATGGAGTCGGCGATGAACCGGGGCGTCGCCGCCGCGACGCTGCGGGTGTGGTGCCCGCAGGGGGCGCGGGTGAACTTCGTGCGCCAGGTGGCCCCCGACGTGGAGGACCTGACGGGGCGGGCGGTGCCGATCAACCCGCTGACGTCTGACTTCCCGCTGGGCGCGTGGGGTGACGAGGAGCGGGACTACCACGTGTCGGTGACGGTGCCGGCCAACGCCGTGGGCGTCGAGATGCTGGCGGCCCGGGTGTCGCTGCTGGCCGGGCCCGACGTGGTCGGGCAGGCGCTGGTGCGCGCGGTGTGGACCGACGACGAGGCGGCCAGCGCCCGGATCAACCCGGAGGTCGCCCACTACACCGGGCAGGCAGAGCTGGCGGCCAACATCCAGGAAGGACTGGAGGCGCTGAAGTCCGGGGACGAGCGGACCGCCACGGTGAAGCTCGGGCGGGCGACGCAGCTGGCGGTGGCGTCGGGCAACGACGGGACCGTGAAGCTGCTGCGCAAGGTTGTCGACGTCGAGGATCCGGCGACCGGGACCGTGCGGATCCGCAAGGACATCGACAAGGCCGACGAGATGGCGCTCGACACCCGGTCGACCCGGACCGTGCGGGTCGGGTCAGGGGCGAAGGCGTCCCAATGAGCACGACCCTGACCTGCCCGAACGGCCACTCGTCGACCGAGTCGGACTACTGCTCGGTGTGCGGGACGTTGATGGCTGTGCCGGCACCTGCTCCTCCTTCTCCGGTACCGGTGCCGGGCGACGACGACGGGCCGACCTTTATCCCGAGACCCAAGCCGCCGGTCGAGGAGTGCCCGAACTGCTCGTCGGAGCTCGACCCCACCAGCAAGTTCTGCGAGGTCTGCGGCTACGACCCGACGACCGGCAGCCTTCCGAAGCCGCCGGTGGTCTCGCCGGCGGCCTCTGACGTCGCGCCGGACGACGATGCTGCGCCGGACGCCCCGGTGACGGGAACGTGGGTGGTCGTGGTGGCGGCCGACCGGGCGTACTACGACCGCAACCAGGTCGCCGAGGTGCAGTTCCCGCTGGGGGTGCCGCCCCGGGTGATCGAGCTGCCGGTGGCAGGCGATCCGGTGGCGATCGGGCGGCGGAGCGCCAGCCGGGGGACGAACCCGGCGATCGACCTGGCGGGACCGCCGGAGGACGCCGCGGTCTCGCACACCCACGCGTCGCTGCTGCGGGAGGGCGACGGCTGGAGCCTGGTCGACCACGGGTCGACGAACGGGACGTACGTCAACGAGACGACCGACCCCGTGCCGGCCAACACGCCGATGCCGCTGAAGGCGGGCGACCGGATCTACCTGGGGGCGTGGACGAAGTTGACCCTGGAGCTGCACCCGGACCAGCCAAACTGAGCGCATGCAGTTCCTGGTGCTCGGATACGACGGCGACGACGACAAGGCACTCGACCGGCGTCTCGCGGTGCGAGCGGACCACCTGGCCCTCGGCGACGAGATGACCGCCCGGGGCGAGATGCTGGTGGGCTTCGCCATGCTCGACGACTCCGGCAAGATGCGGGGCTCCGCCATCGTGGTCGACCTCCCCGACCGAGCCGCCGTCGATGCATGGCTGGAGGTCGAGCCCTACGTCACCGGCGACGTCTGGCGCCGCATCGAGGTGACCCTCTGCAAGGTCGGCCCGTCCTGCGAGTCGATGTTCCCCTCGTCGTAGGAACCAATCCCGTGTGACCGTCGTCTCACCTGCATGATCAGTGACTCGAGGCGGTGGGCGCCGCTTCTCGTGGTGGCGTTCCTCTTCATCGGCTGCGCCGACGACAGCTCGGACGACGACTCCGTCAGCGGCAACGAGGCCGGCGCCCCGGCTCCGTCGGTCGACGACCAAGCCGCGGGCGACGTCGGTGGCGACGCGGCGGGCCGGGCGGGCGCTCCCGAGACCGCCGACGTGGACACGGCGTCGCTGGCCCGGGACCGGGAGGTGGTGCGGACCGGGACGATGCAGGTGGTGGTCGACGACGTCTCGTCGGCGTTGCGGTCTGTGCGGCGGCTGACCGGCTCGGCCGACGGCTTCGTGGCGGACGAGCAGGCGACGACCGACGAGGACACGGCGTCGATCACCGTGCGGATGCCGTCCGCGAAGTTCGACGAGGTGCGGGAGCAGGTGGCCGACCTGGGCGAGGTGGCGTCGCAGAACGTCAAGGCCGAAGACGTGACCGCTCAGAGGATCGACATCGACACCCGGGTGAAGTCGCTGCGCAAGAGCGTGGAGCGGCTGCAGGAGATGTTGGGGCGCTCCGGCGACGTGGCCCAGCTGGCGGCCGTGGAAGGCGAGCTGGCGCGGCGGGAGACCGAGCTCGAGGCGCTGCTGGGCCAGCAGCGCGTGCTGCGCGACCAGGTGTCGCTGGGGACGCTGACCGTGGAGCTCTCGGAGGAAGCGCCACCGCCGACCCCCTCCGACGACGCCCCCGGCTTCCGCGACGGCCTCCGCACCGGCTGGGTAGCGGTCATCGACGGCGGCCGAGCCCTCCTCGCCGCCCTCGGCTTCCTCCTCCCCTTCCTCCCGCTCCTGCTCCCCCTGGCCTACCTGGCCTGGCGTTGGCGCCGCTCTCACCCCCGCCCCCGTCCGACGTACCCGGCTCCCTGACCCGCCTGGCCTCGTGGGGGTGAGCTGGTGCATCCTTGCGAGCCGTGCCGTGGTGCGAAGGCTGCAGCCGCTTCCTCAACCCCAACACCCTGAACGCCGATGGGACGTGCCCGACGTGCGGCCGTCAGGTCGCGGACCCGGCCGCCCTGGCCAAGGCCGCCGAGGAGCCCAAGAAGACGCCGTGGCACTTCAAGCTGCTGGTGGCCTTGGTGGTGCTGTACCTGAGCTGGCGCCTGATCCAGATGACCACCTGGCTCATCCACTGGCTGCGCTAAGGTGAGCACTCCCCCCTCGGGCTGTGGCGCAGTTTGGTAGCGCACTTGACTGGGGGTCAAGGGGTCGCAGGTTCAAGTCCTGTCAGCCCGACCGAGGAAGTCCAGCTCAGAGCCGGTCCCACGGGACCGGCTCTTGCCGTTGGGGCTGCCCTGGGTTTGGTGGGTGAGGAGGTCGGTGAGGGTGGTGCGCATGTAGGTGAGGGCTTGGCGGTCGTCGAGGTGGTGGCCCGAGGCATCGGCGGGGTGGGCGGCAATCCTCGCGGCGGCGTCGGCGACGCCTGTCCTCAGGACGCGGGAATCGCCGAACGCTCCGCTCGACTCGAGGTAGTCGAGCATGCGAGCGGCGGCCGGCCAGGACTCGACCTTGGACATCATGTTGACGAACTCGACGCACGCGACCTTGGCCATGAACATGTTGTCCTGATCGAGCAGATCGTCGACGTAGGCCCGGAGGGTCTCGAAGGCCCTGGCCCGGTCGCCCCGGCGGAGCGCGGCCCTCGCCTCGACGGGGTTCGTGAATGTGCTCGTGCGCGGCGGGACGGCCACCTTGGCGGCGTCGTCGAAGTACTGCCAGGCCAGGTCGTCCCGGCCCTGTGCCGCCGCCGACGAGCCGAGGTAGAGGAGCGCCCAGTTCAGGCACGTGGGTGGGCCTTGTGCCCGGTGATGCTCGACGAGCCCGGTGAGCAGGGCATCGAGCTCGTCGAGGCGACCGGTCAGCAGCAGCGTCATCCCGTGGCCGGCGATCTCGAAGCGGTCGGCCAGGTGGTCGTCGCCCTCTCTGCGCAGCTCCGCGACGGCGAGGGGAGCCCACTTCACCATCTCGTCGTAGCTCGAATACAGGAAGGCGCGCGCGTAGCGAACCATCGGGTGGTCGGGCTCGCCGTAGCTGGCCACGAGGCGTTCGTAGCCGGCGCGGTCCATCGTCCGCATGTAGCGCCGAGCGGCCCACATGATCCCGAAGGCGAGCAGCTCCTCGTCGTCGGGCGGGGTGATCGCCAGGATCCGCTCGGCCCAGGCGCCGATCTCGCTCTGGCTGCGGAGGTAGATCTCGGCGGCGACCGGGCGCACCAAGGCCCGAGCGAGCCCGCGGTCACGGGTGGCGCAGGCCCAGTCGACGGCGGCCCGCAGGTTCGGCCAGAGCTCGCCCAGCCGGGCGACGCCCTCGAACTCGCCGGGACCGGCGAGCAGCTCGCCGATGTGGGTGACCCGTTCGAGGCACCAGCGGGCGTGGCGCTCGGCCAGCCGGTCGGTGTCGCCGCTGTCGTAGAGGTGCTCGGCCCCGAACTGCCGCATGGTCTCCAGGAGCCTGAAGCGGCGGCCGAAGGGCCCCGACTCGATGACCAGCATCGACCGCTCGACCAGGGCGCCCAGCAGGTCGTCGACATCGACCGCGTCGACGACCCCGACCGGGTCGACCACGTCCGGCGCCGCGTCGGCGGCGACGGTCTCGACGGCGTCGAGGTCGAACGGGCCGGCGAAGATCGAGAGCCGCTGGAACAGCACCTGTTCGGGCCGCGTGAGCAGGTCGTAGGACCACATGATCGTGGCTCGCATGGTCCGGTGGCGCTCGACGCTGTTCCGCCGGCCACCGGTCAGCAGGCGCAACCGGTCGTCGAGCCGCTCGACCAGGTCGGCCGGCGAGAGACTCGTGGTGCGGGCGGCCGCCAGCTCGATGGCGAGCGGCACGCCGTCGAGGCGACGGCAGATCTCCTCGACGTCGGCCCGGCTGGCGAACGGATCGAAGGTGGGCGAGACCGCCGAGGCGCGCTCGTCGAACAGCTCGACACCCGGTCCGGACGGCTCGAGCGGGGCGACCGCGATGAGCTGCTCGCTGCCGACGCCGAGGCCCTCCCGCGAGGTGGCGAGCACCCGTACGTCGGGGCAGCCCTCGGCGACCGCAGTGGCCAGCCCGGCGGCGCCGTCGATCACGTGCTCGCAGTTGTCGAGGACCAGCAGGGCCCGGTGCTGTTGCAGGCTCGCGACCACCGACTCGGTCAGCGTGCACCCCGGGCGGTCCTGCACGTCCAGGACGTCGGCGACGGCCCGGACGACGTCGCTCGACGCGGCGATCTCGGCCAGCCCGATCAGCCAGGCCCCACCCGTCCGGTCGACCTCGAACCGGTGGGCCGCGGTCAGGGCGAGCCGGGTCTTGCCGATCCCGCCCGGACCCACCAGGGTCACGATCGGCGACCGGGCGAGCGCGTCGGCGACGACGCTGAGCTCGGCCTCCCGGCCGACGAGGCGCCCCAGGCGGCGGGGCAGGTTGCCCTGCCGGCGGTCCTCGGTGCGCAACGGAGGGTGCTCGCCGTCGCCGAGCTGGAGGATGCGCTGCTCGGCGACCACGCCGTCGAGGCGGTGGGTCCCCAGGTCGCGCAGGTCGCCGCGGTCGAGCAGCACCGCCGTCACCCCCGAGACCAGCGTCTGGCCGCCATGGGCCGCGGCCGCCAGGCGCGCCGCCACGATCACGGCCGGGCCGAAGTAGCCCTTGCCGCGCTCCTGGGTCTCACCGGTGTGGAGACCGATCCGCAACCGCAGCGCAACCCCGCCAGGCCAGGTCTCCCGGGCGGTCGCGGTCTGCAGCTCGATCGCCCAGGCGACGCCGTCGGTCGCCCGATGGAAGGCCGCGCCGAACGAGTCGCCGCCGGTGGCGAACACATAGCCGCCGTGACGCTGGACGGCCGTCCGGACCAGCTCGTCGTGGCGGGCAATCGCCGCGGTCGTCGTGTCGCGGTGGATCGCCCACAGGCGGGTCGAGTCCTCGACGTCGGTGAAGCCGAACGTGACGGTGCCGGTCGGCAGGCCCAGGCCGGCGCCGTTCGACCGGTCGGCGCGCAGCCTCTCGTCGTGGCCGAGGATCGACGACTCCAGCTCCCGCAGGCGCGGGCCGGGCTCCACCCCGAGGTGCTCGACCAGGTGGTGGCGCACCTTGCGGTACGCGGCGAGCGCGTCGGCCTGGCGGCCCACCCGGTACAGGGCGGTCATCAGCAGCGCCCACAGGCCCTCGCGGAACGGGTGGGCGGCGGTGAGCTCGGTCAGCTCGCCCAGGGCGGCCGCGGCATCGCTCTCGATGCGCCGCCCCAGGTCGATCTCTACCGCGCCGAGCCACTGCTCGACCAGCGCGTCGACCGCGCCGGTCAGGCCGTGGGCACCGAGACCGGCCAGGGGGACGCCCGTCCACTCGGCCAGCGCTGCGGCGATGCCGTCGGGATCGGGGCCCGCGGTTGCGAGTTTGCGCTGGAAGCGCGCGACGTCGACCTCCTCGACGTCGGCGTCGAGGCGGTAGGCGGCCCCGGTGCGCACGATCGAGTCAGGACCCAGGCCCTTGCGCAGGCGGACGACGTACGACTGCAGGGTCTTGTCGGCCGTGCGCGGCGGTTCCTCGCCCCACACCAGCTCGATCAGCCGCGCCACCGGCACGGCCGCCCCGGGGGAGAGGGCCAGCGCCGCCAGCACGGCTTGGCACTTCGCCGGACCGACGTCGACGGGCTCCCCGCCGTCGGCGGTCGCACCGACCCCACCGAAGAGACGTATCTGCACCATGAGACCCTGCACCTCTGCGGTTGTGGCCGACCGGACGCCCGGTTGCGTCTCGGTTGAGCCTCCGTCCGCGTCCTCAACCTTCGTCCTACCGGTCCACAACCGCAAGCCGACCCGGCTGGTCCATCGTCATCGCCATGAGGCGTCGTTCCCCCCATCCCCACCATCCCCACCATCACCACGACCACCCGCGCCCAACGCTGCTCACCCGACTCAGCGGATGGTGCTTCGACCACCGGATCGCCGCGGTCGGCGTTTGGGTGCTGAGCCTGGCCGCCATCCTCGGCGCGTCAGGGGTCATCGGCCCGAGCTACGACGGGGTGCTCGACATCCCCGCGTCCGACAGCGCCGACGGCTTCGACGTGCTCGAGCGGCACTTCCCCGCCCTCGGGGTCGGCGGGATGTCCGGAACGATCGTGTTCCGGGCCGACCAGGGCGTCGACGATCCCGAGGTCACCGCCGCGATGGAGGACCTGTTCGCCCAGGTGGACGCCGGCTTCCCCGACGAGAGCGGCGAACCGCAGCACCCCGGCGCCACCGTCATCTCGCCCTACTCCGAAGAGGGCCAGGGCCAGATCGCACGCGAGGGAGCGTTGGCCGGCGAGCTCGCCTACGCCCAGGTGAACCTGGCGGCCGACGTCGACCTGGCCGAGTCGGCCCTCCTGGGTGAAGCGATCGCCGAGCACGCCCCCACCACCGAGGGGCTCGAGGTCCTTCCCGGCGGCGCACCGCTCGGCACCTACGAGCCCCCGGAGTCGGAGCTGATCGGACTGGCCTTCGCCGTGGTGATCCTGATCGTCGCGTTCGGGTCGGTCCTCGCCATGGGCCTGCCGGTCGCGGTCGCGCTGAGCGGCGTCGCGGGCGGCATCGGCACCACCGTCCTGCTCAGCAACCTCTACACGGTCCCCGACGGCACGCTGACCATCGGCGCCATGATCGGCCTCGGGGTCGGCATCGACTACGCCCTGTTCATCGTCACCCGCTACCGCGCCGGCATCCACGAGGGACTGGCGCCGCGGGAGGCGCTGGTGGCCGCCATGAGCACAGCCGGGCGGGCGGTCCTCTTCGCCGGGACCACCGTGGTGATCTCGCTGCTCGGGATGCTGTTCATCGGCATCCGGCTGGTCACCGGGTTGGGCCTCGGCGCCTCGGTGACCGTGCTCGTCACGATGGTCAGCTCGGTCACGCTGCTCCCCGCGCTGCTCGGCCTGGCCCGAGCGCGGGTCGAGGTCACCCGCTGGCGGGGGCTGCTCGCCGCGGGCTTCACGGCCGTCGCCCTTTTCGGAGCGGGGGTCGGCGTCGCGCCGATCGGCGCGGGCGGTGCTCTCCTGGCCGGCGCAGTTCTGCTGGCGAGCTTCGCCGTGCGGCCCCTGCGCCGTGAGGTGCCGCGCCGTGCGCCGAAGCCGGTGCGCGAGACCTTCGCCTACCGGTGGAGCCGCACGATCCAGCGGAACCCGTGGCTGTGGCTGGCCGGCGGGACGACCGTGCTGCTCGTCCTGGCCTCGCCCGTCCTCGGCCTGCGGCTCGGTGTCGCCGACGAGAGCACCTACCCGGACGACAGCCCCACCCGGCGGGCTTACGAGCTGCTGGCCGACGGGTTCGGCGCGGGCTTCAACGGCCCCCTGCTGGTCACGGCCGTGCCCCGGCCCGATGGGGCGGGCGCGACCGAGGCGGTGGCCGACCTGAGCACCGCACTCGCCGACACCCCGGGTGTGGCCGAGGTGACGCCGGCGCTGCCCGACGACCCGGACGCTCCCGGGGCCTTCGTCCTGTCCGTGATCCCCTCGACGGCGCCGCAGGACGAGGCCACGACCGACCTCGTCACCCGCCTGCGCGACGAGGTCGTCCCGGCCGCCGTCGCCGACTCCGGACTCGACGTCAACGTCACCGGAGCCGCCGCGGCCAACATCGACCTCACCGACTTCCTGGCCCGGCGGGTGCTCGTCTTCTTCGGTGTGGTGCTCGCCCTGTCGTTCGTGCTGCTGATGGCGGTGTTCCGCTCGCTGCTGGTTCCCCTCAAGGCCGTGGTCATGAACGCGCTCGCGATGGCCGCCACATATGGAGTGATCGTCGCCGTGTTCCAGTGGGGTTGGGGCGGGGATCTCCTCGGGATCGCCGGCGCCCCGATCGAGCCGTTCATCCCGATGATCCTCTTCGCCATCGTCTTCGGGCTCTCCATGGACTACGAGGTCTTCCTGCTGTCCCGGGTGCGGGAGGAGTACGTCCGCACCGGCGACGCCGTCGAGTCGGTCGCCGACGGCCTGGCCACGACGGCCCGAGTGATCACCGCGGCCGCCGCGATCATGGTCGTGGTCTTCGGATCGTTCGTCTTCGAGGACGACCGCATCGTCAAGATGCTCGGCGTCGGCCTCGCCTCGGCGGTGCTGCTCGACGTCACGCTGATCCGCATGCTGCTCGTGCCGGCCACGATGGAGCTGCTCGGGGACCGGAACTGGTGGATCCCCCGCTGGCTCGACCGCCTGCTCCCCAGCGTGAACATCGAGACCGGCCGCCGCCCCGACCTTGCCCCCGCCGCCTCGACCGCCGACCGGCCCGCCCAAGCTGCGACGCCGATCGACCCCGAGCCCGGTCCCGACCCCGAGCCGGGCCCGCGCCCCCAACCCGTCGACGCCTGAGCGTCGCCGCCAGAGGAACCCCGCCAGGACGTCGAGCTCGGCGTCCAGGCGGGCGGCGTGGTCGGTCTGGCCAGGGCCAACTGCGGCCTCCCTCGCCCAACTCTCGGTACGACCTCCGCAGCCTGTTCACCAAACCAGCCCGCTGCAGCCGACTTGAGCCTGCTGGGCGCTCAAGCTGGGGGTCAAGGGGTCGCAGGTTCAAGTCCTGTCAGCCCGACCACCGGTGACCAGGGCATCAGCCCTGGTCATTTTGGTTTTCGCCCGGCTCTCGGCCCACGTGAGGCCCAGGTCCACGTCGACGTCGTGCGGGAGGCCGAGGATGCGCTCGGCGATGATGTTGCGCAGCACCTCGGAGGTGCCCCCGCCCACCGTCAGGGCCGGGCTGAACAGGAACCCGTTGGCCCACGGCTCCCACGCCGGGTCCTGATCGGCAGCCAGCATCCCGGTGGCCCCCATCAGGTCCTTGGCGAGGGTGAACACGGTCTTGCCGTGCGGATCCTTCAGCGCCTTGCGCAGCGAGGCGTCGGGACCGGGCTTCTTGTTCACCTTGGCCGAGATCTGGCGCAGCTGGTGGTAGCGCATGATCTCCCCTTCGATGTAGCCGGCAACCAGTCGCTGCCGCAGCGGCGCCGGTAGCCCGTCGCCGCGAGAGCGGACGAGCTCGACCAGGTCGCGGACGGTCGGGCCGTGGCCCCACTGAAGGCCGTCCCGGGAGAGCGACACCCGCTCGTTGGCCAGCGTCTCCTTGGCCATCGCCCACCCGCCGTGGAGCGGCCCGATCAGGTTCTCGGCCGGCACGGCCACGTCGGTGAAGAACACCTCGCAGAACCCGGCGTCGCCGAAGGTGCCGACCATGTTGCGCAGCGGCCGGATCTCGATGCCCGGCAGGTCCATCGGGACGATGAAGTAGGAGATGCCCGTGTACTTCGACGTGTCGACGTCGGTGCGGGCGATCAGGATCCCGAACTTCGCCACCTGCGCCAGGGACGTCCAGATCTTCTGGCCGTTCACCACGAAGACGTCGCCGTCGCGCACCGCTCGGGTCGAGAGGCTCGCCAGGTCGGAGCCCGCGTCGGGCTCGCTGAAGAGCTGGCACCACATCTCCTCGCCGCGCAGCATCGGCGGGAGGTAACGGGCCTTCTGCTCCTCGGTGCCGTGGACCACGATGACCGGGCCGCAGTGGCCGATGCCGATCGGGTTGATGGGCTTGGCGACGCCGGCCCGCTTCAGTTCATCGTCGATGATGAGCTGCAGCTCGGGCTCCGCGTCGAGGCCCCACGGCTCGGGCCAGTGGGCGGTCACGTAGCCCGCCTCGACCAGTTGGGCGGGGGTCGGATCCGGGTGCCCGGCCAACCAGACCCGCACCTCCAGGCGTCGGGGGTCGTCGTCGCTCGGGAGGTCCATGTCCACCCCCTGAGTAGAACACGTTCTCGCAGAGCCTGCCCAGTCGAGAACCGTGCACTACCGGCAAACCGGACAAGGTTCCCCATCGACGCCGACTGAAACGCGTTCTACCCTGCCCCGGATGAGCGGCACGACGGGGTTCTGGAAGCTGGCCGAGGAAGACCCGGGACGACTGGCGGTGGTCGACCCCGACGGGCGCGAGATCACGTACGGGGACCTGCACGCCGAGGCCAACCGCCTCGTGCACGGCCTGCGGGCCCTCGGCCTCCAGGCGGGAGACGGGGTCGCCACGGTGCTGCCGAACAGCATCGAGATGCTGGCGCTGTACTTCGCCGTCACCCAGGTCGGCTTGTACGTCATCCCGATCAACCACCACCTGGTCGGTCCCGAGATCGCCTACATCGTGGACGACTGCGAGGCCGGCGCCCTCGTCGTCCACGAGCGCTTCGGCGAGGCCTGCCAGGTGGCGGCGGGCGCCATCGGCCTACCGGTGGATCGGCGCTTCGCCGTGGGTGAGGTGCCGGGGTACCGCGCGTGGGCCGACCTCACCGACGGCCAGCCCTCCAGCCCGCCCGACGACCGGGCCGCCGGGGCGCCCATGCACTACACGTCGGGGACGACCGGGAAGCCGAAGGGGGTCCGCCGGAAGCTGTCCGGCGCCGACCCCGACGCCGCCGCGGCCGGGGGCGGGTTCCTGCTCCGGCTCTTCGGCACCCAGGCCCACGACGGCAACGTCCACCTCTGCGGCTCCCCGCTCTACCACACCGCGGTGTTGGCCTTCGCCTCGGGCTCGCTGCACCTCGGGCACCCGGTCGTGCTGATGGACCGGTGGACCCCCGAGGCCATGCTCGGGCTGATCGAGCGCTACCGGGTCACCCACAGCCACATGGTCCCGACGCAGTTCCACCGTCTGCTCGCCCTCCCCGAGGAGGTGCGGGGCCGGTACGACGTGTCGAGCCTGCGGTCCATGGTCCACGCCGCCGCCCCGTGCCCCGTGGAGACCAAGCAGCGGATGCTCGACTGGTGGGGCCCGGTCGTCTACGAGTACTACGCCGCCACCGAGGGCGGCGGCACCGTGGTCACCCCCGAGCAGTGGCTCGAGCGCCCCGGCACGGTGGGCCTCCCCTGGCCGACGAGCGAGATCCGGATCCTCGACGACGCCGCCCAGGACGTCCCCACGGGCGAGATCGGCACCGTGTACATGAAGCTCGGGCAGGGAGACTTCGAGTACTTCAAGGACCGCGGCAAGACCGAGGCCAACCGCGCAGCCGGGTGCTTCACCGTCGGGGACATCGGCTACCTGGACGAGGGCGGCTACCTGTTCCTCTGCGACCGCAAGTCCGACATGATCATCTCGGGCGGGGTGAACATCTACCCGGCCGAGATCGAAGGCGCGCTGCTGACCCATCCCGACGTGGCCGACGCCGCCGTGTTCGGGATCCCCCACGACGACTGGGGCGAGGAGATCAAGGCGGTCGTCGAACCCGCTCCCGGCGTCGAGGGTGACGACGCGCTGACCGGGCGGCTCCTCGCCCACTGCGCCGAGCGGCTGGCCAAGTTCAAGCTGCCCAAGTCCGTCGACTACACCGACGAGATGCCGCGCGACCCGAACGGCAAGCTCTACAAGCGCAAGCTGCGCGACCCGTACTGGGAGGGCCGCACGCGCGCCATCTAGCGCGCCGACCGCGACCGGGTCGCCTCGACCTGCTGCTCGTAGGGGGTGATCAGCACGCGGGCGGCCCGTTCGAGCTCGGTGGTCACCGACGCGAAGTCGCGCCGGCCGTTGGCCCACGAGACGAGGGTCGAGTACCAGACGTGCCCGATGGCGGCGAGGATGTCGGCGCGGACTTCGGGATCGAGGTCGGCCAGGATGGCGTCGCCCATGGAGGCGATCTGGCGCTGCACGTCGGCCCCGCTCTCGCGCACGCCTGCGTCGGCGGAGGAGAGGGCGCGGACGAGCGCCTCGCTCAGCTTCGGCTGGCGCTCCATCGCCCGGCAGGCGCGGCTCAGGACGTCGACGATCTGGTCGACCCGGGTCTCACCGCGCGGCGGCGACTGCGCCACCCGCGCGCGGAGCCGGGCCGTCCACTCGGTCATGGCCGCCGCCAGCAGGTCGTCCTTCGACGAGAAGTACCGGTAGATCGTGGCCAGGGCCACGTTGGCCGTGATGGACACGTCGCGCATGTGCACGGCGCCGTAGCCGCCCTCGGCCCCCAGCTCGAAGGCGGCGTCGATGAGCCGGCGCCGACGGTCCTGCTGCTCGGGGGACAGCTCGGGGCGCAGCTCGGAGGTGGTGTCGTCGGCCATCGTCACGCCTCGAATCTACGGGAGGCTTGTTACCTCCCCTTGAACTGCGGTGTGCGCTTCTCCATGAAGGCCTTGGGGCCTTCCTTTGCATCGTCGCTCTTGAACACGTCCATCCCGATCTCCGAGTCGATCCGCATGGCGTCCCGCTCCGGCGTCGCCTCGGTGGCGCGCAGCGCCCGGAGCACCGCCTGCACCGCGACGGGGCCGTTGGCGGCGATTGCGGCCGCCACCTCGCGGGCCCGGTCCAGCGCAGTCCCGTCGGGGACGACCTCGCCGATCAGCCCGATCTCCTTGGCCTCCGGGGCGAAGACGTGCCGGCCGGTCAGGAGCATGTCCGCAGCGACGGTGTAGGGGATCTGGCGGCGCAGCCGCACCACCGACCCTCCGAGCGGGTAGAGCCCCCAGCGGACCTCGGAGACGCCGAAGCGGGCGCTCTCGCCGGCGATGCGGACGTCGGTGCCCTGGAGGATCTCGGTGCCGCCCGCCACCGCCGCGCCCTCGACGGCGGCGATGAGCGGCTTGTCGAGGAGGAAGCCCTTGAGCAGCGGCTTGATCACGCCGCTCGACAGGTCGGACGTCCCCTCGGACCGGTCGAAGGCGTCGCCGGGGTGCGACTGCGTCATGGCGGCGAGGTCGGCGCCGGCGCAGAACGACCCACCGGCGCCCGTGAGGATGGCGACGCGGATGTCGGGGTTGGCGTTGACCTCGTCCCACGCCTCGCCCATGGCCTGCATCATCGACGGCGACAGCGCGTTGCGCCGCTCGGGCCGGTTCATCGTCAGGATCAGCGCGTGGCCGTCCCGCTCGACGAGCAGGTGCTCATCGGCCGGGGTCTCGGTGGCGGTCACGGCTTCGTGTCCCGGAGGACCCACATGGCGAAGTACTGGGCGGCGCCGCCGTAGGCGTGCCCCACTGCGGTGCGGACGTCGGCGACCTGGTGCTCACCGGCGGTGCCCCGCACCTGCATCGCCGCCTCGGCGAAGCGCAGCATGCCGCTGGCACCGATCGGGTTGGACGAGAGGACGCCGCCCGAGGGGTTCACCGGCAGCTTCCCGCCGATCTCGGTCGCACCCTCCTCGGTGAGCTTCCACCCGTCGCCGGGTGGCACGAAGCCGAGGTTCTCCATCCACATCGGCTCGTACCAGCTGAACGGCACGTAGCACTCCACCACGTCCACCTCCTCGAGGGGATTGGTGATCCCGGCCTGGCGGTACACGTCGGCCGCGCAGTCCTGGCCGCCGCGAGGGCTGACCGGGTCGCGACCCGGGAACTGGCCGAGCTCGCTGCGCACTGCGGTGCCGTGCACCCAGGCCGGCGGCTTCGAGGCGGCATCGCCCCCGGCCTCGTCGGTCAGGACCATCGCGCAGGCGCCGTCCGAGGCCGGGCAGCTCTCCAGGCGGCGGACCGGATCCCACACCATCGGCGAGTCGCGCACCATCTCCAGGTCGATGTCCGGGACCTTGAGGTGGGCGTAGGGGTTCTTCAGCGCGTTCTTGCGGTCCTTGACCGCCACCATCCACCCGACGTACTCGGGGGCGTTCGAGCGGGCGATGTAGGCGCGTATGTGGGGCGCGAAGTAGCCGCCGGCTCCCACGCCGCCGCTCCGACCGCCGCCGAGGGCCCAGGTGGTGTCCCCCTCGGACTGCTTCTCGAAGGCCAGCGTGAGGACCCGCCGGCGGACGCCGGACTCGACGAGGTGCGCGGCCACGATGGCCGTGGAGCCGCCGACGCTGCCGGCGGTGTGGACCCGCATGATCGGCTTGCCCGCGGCGCCCAGCGCGTCGGCCAGGTACAGCTCGGGCATCATCACGCCCTCGAAGGGGTCGGGGGCGGTGCCGATCACGACGGCGTCGATGTCGGACCAGGTCATCTCGGCGTCGTCGAGCGCTCGCTGACCCGCCTCCCGGAGCAGCCCCGCGAGGGACACGTCGTCGCGCACCTTGGCGTGGTGCGTCTGCCCGACGCCCACCACCGCGCAGCGCTCGGCCATCAGCGGTCTCCTTCCAGGACGCAGACGAGGTTCTGCTGCAGGCACGGCCCCGAGGTGGCGTGCCCGAGCGTGCGGGTGCGGCCGTGGTCGTGGATCTGGCGGAAGGCCTCGCCGATGCGGATGAGCCCGGTGACCATGAGCGGGTTGGCGGCCAGCGCGCCGCCGGAGGGGTTGACCTCGACGTCGTCGGCCAGGCCGAGGGCGTCGCGCAGGATGAGCTCCTCGTGGCTGAAGGTGGCGCTCAGCTCGGCCACCTCGACCGGGGCGTCACCGACGCCCACGTGCTCAGCGGCCAGTCGGGTCGATCGGCTGGTGGTCAGGTCGCGCACGCCGGGGTAGTGGGGCTCGATGCGGTGGTCGATGCCGCGGATCCACGCCGGCCGCTCGCATACGTCGCGGGCCCGGTCCCCGGCGACCAGCACCATGGCGGCGGCGCCGTCCGAGACCGGCGGGCAGTCACCGGCCCGCAAGGGGGCGACGACGTAGGGCTCGGCGGACATCGCCTCGGCGGTGACGTCACCCGCCACCTGGGCCATGGAGTTGCCGGTCGCAGCCCGCCGGCTGCGGGCCGCCACCTCGGCCAGGTCGGCCTCGGTCACTTTGCCCGTGTCCAGCAGCGCCCGGGCCTGGAGCGCGGCCAGCGACACGTGGTCGGCCCACAGCGGCATCAGGTAGTAGGGGTCGTTCTGCAGGCAGAGCACCTCGCGCATGTCGCCGCGGGAGGAGATGCCCGACGAGAACACCAACGCCGTGTCGACATCCCCGTGCTGCAGCCGCACCCAGGCCTCGTAGAGCGCCCAGGCACCGTCCATCTCCACGTGGCTCTCGGAGATGGGGGGCCAGGCCCCGGTGGCCTCCAGGTTGCCGACGAAGGCGAAGCTGGCGCCGGCCAGGTAGTCGGCGCTGCCCGAGCAGGTGAAGCCGATCTCCTTGCGGGGGATCCCGGAGCGCTCGATGGCCTCCGCGATCACGGGGAAGAGGAGCTGGGACTCGGTCTCGGTGACGCCGTAGATGGACGGCGTCTGGGCGAAGGAGACGATCGCGACCTCGCGGGCCATCAGAGCACGTGCTCCGCGTACGCGTCGGCCGGGACATCGGGCTCACCGGTGGGCCGCCAGCCCCGGAGCGCGTCGCCGAAGCCGTAGCCGCGATCACCCGGCTCGCCGGTCCGCTCGTCCTCGGGAGCCCACACCGCCTCGACCCGCATCCCCGTGCGGACCTCGTCGAGGGGGATTTCGCAGAGGCGCTGCTGGCCGACCGTGCCGTCCGCGCCGTCGATCAGGATGCTGGCCAGCGCGTAGTCCTCCCGCTCTTTCTGCCCGTGGTACTGGATCGGCGTCAGGATCGTGAACGAGGTGACGGTGCCGCGGTCGGGCAGAGGGGTCTCGTCCTGTTTGCCCATGGCGACGGTGCACATCGGGCAGAAGGCCCGGGTCGGCACGTACACCAGCCCGCACCGGGGGCAGCGGCTCCCCACGATCTGCCCGCCTCGCAGCTGCTCGCCGAACCGTGCGGCCAGGGGGCTGACGTGCACCCTGTAGTCGAGCGCGATGTGCTGCTTCATGAAGCGGACCGGCCCTCCCTCCTCCTGCGGCGCCTCCGCCATCAGTGGCCCTCCGGTTCGAAGCAGGCGATGTCGTGGATGTGGCCCTCACGCGCCTCGGCCCACCGGATCTGCACGCGCATCCCGGTCGACACGGCGTCGGCGCTGGCCGCGTCGAGCGCGTGCACCAGCGACGTGTCAGCCCCGTCGAGCTGTACCAGCACCCATGCGAAGGGTCGGTCCAGGGGGTGCTTGCGCAGCGGCTGGTCGACCCACGCCCAGGTGGTGACCACCCCGGCCGACCCCACCTCGACGAGCTCCTCGACGGCGTCACCGGTCTCCGGGTCGTACTCGAGGGGTGGGACGATCACCCGCCCGCCGGAGGTCCGGCTGCCGAGGACCTGCTGGTCGCGCAGGCCGGTGAGGAAGGCTCCGACCACCGGGCCGACGCTTCGCCGGTACGGCAGTTCGAGCGTGTGGATGGACTCCCCCGAGGTCACCAGCGCAGTAGAACACATTCTACCTGGGCCCGCCAGCACCGCAGATCGGCCCTGAACCTGCGGGCCCGGTCGCCCATCTGGTGAGAACATGTTCTACTGTCCAGCATGGCCTTCAACCTCGCCGACTTCATCGAGCACACCGTCGACGTCGTGCCCGATCGGACGGCGCTGATCTGCGGCGACCAGCGGCGGACCTTCCGGGAGCTCGAGGAGCGGGCGAACCGGCTGGCCCACCACCTGGCCGAACAGGGGATCGGTCGCAACGACCACGTCGCCGTCTACTCGTTCAACAGCCTCGAGTACGTCGAGACGATGCTGGCGGCGTTCAAGCTGCGGGCCGTCCCGATCAACGTCAACTTCCGGTACGTCGAGGACGAGCTGGTGTACCTGCTCGAGAACAGCGACTCGGTCGCCGTCGTCCACCAGGCCCAGTTCTCGCCGCTCGTGGACGCGGTGCGGCCCCGGCTAGGACAGCTGCGCCACGCGCTGGTGGTCGACGACGGCAGTGACACCGCCCCCAGCGCCGAGTCCTGGTCGTACGAGGAGGCCCTGGCGGCCGCCGCCCCCGAGCGGGACTTCCCGCCCCGCTCCGACGACGACATCTACATCCTCTACACCGGGGGCACGACCGGGCACCCGAAGGGCGTGGTGTGGCGGCACGAGGACGTGTGGCGGACACTGGGCGGCGGCATCGACTTCCTGACCGGCGAGCGCATCGAGGACGAGCACCAGATGTCGCGGCTGGCCGGGGAGACCGATCCGGGGGTCGGCCTGGTCCTGGCCCCGCTCATGCACGGCGCCGCGCAGTGGGGCACGCTCGGTGGCCTCATCAGGGGCGTCACATCCGTCCTGCTCCCCCACTTCGACGCCGACGCCGTCTGGCAGGCCATCGAGACCTACAGGATCGCCACCCTCGCCATCACCGGTGACGCGATGGCCCGCCCGCTGATCGACGCGCTGCGCGCCCACCCCTACGACACCTCGTCGCTCGTGGCCATCAGCTCCACGGCGGCCGTGTTCTCACCGGTGGTGAAGGACCAGCTCTTCGAGCTGCTCCCCGACCTGTTCATCAGCGAGGCGGTCGGGTCCTCCGAGAGCGGGTTCAACGGGATGCGCCTCGTCGACAAGGACAACACCACCATGGCGACCGGGGGGCTCATCAACGTCAACCGCGGGCCCGACACGATCGTCATCGACGACCACAACCAGCCGGTGGAGCCGGGTGAGGTCGGCCGGATGGCCCGGGGCGGCAACGTGCCCCTCGGGTACTACAAGGATCCGGAGAAGAGCGCCGCGACCTTCATCACCATCGACGGGAAGCGGTACTCGGTGCCCGGCGACTTCGCCCGCCTGGAGCTCGACGGCACGATGACGCTGCTCGGGCGGGGCAGCCAGTGCATCAACTCGGGCGGCGAGAAGATCTACACCGAGGAGGTGGAGTCGGCGCTGAAGGCCCACCCCTCGGTTTTCGACGCGCTCGTGGTCGGCGTCCCCGACGAGCGCTGGGGCCAGCGGGTCGCCGCCATCGTCGAACCCCGGCCCGGCGCGGCACCGACGCTCGACGAGCTGGCCGAGCACTGCCGCACGAAGGTGGCCCGCTACAAGGTGCCCCGCGAGCTCCACCTCGTGGACGCCGTGCCCCGCCACCCCAGCGGCAAGCCCGACTACCGCCGGGCCAAGACGATCGCCGAGGACCACCCCGTCACCGACCACCCAACCGCCACCGCCCAGGAGGCCGAGGCATGAAGAACCGCCTGACCGAGATGTTCGGGATCGAGTACCCGCTGTTCGCGTTCAGCCATTGCCGCGACGTCGTCGCGGCCGTGACCAACGCCGGCGGCATGGGCGTGCTCGGGGCCCTGGCCTTCTCCCCCGAGCAGCTCGAGCTGGAGCTGAGGTGGATCGACGACCACGTCGGCGGCAAGCCGTACGGCGTCGACGTCGTGATGCCGGTCAAGACGGTCGACCGTGACGCCGGCATCGCCGACACCAGCGACATCGGCGCCAAGCTCCGGGAGTACATCAGCCAGGAGCACTGGGACTACGTCGACAAGATCCTCGCCGACCACGGCGTCACGCCCGTCGCCGAGGCCGAGCTGGAGTCCGGCGCCGGCATGGGCGCCGGTGTGCTCGGCTGGACCGAGGCCACCGGGAGCCCCCAGATCGAGATCGCCCTCTCGCACGACATCGCGCTGCTCGCCTCCGCCCTCGGCCCACCGCCCAAGGCGGCCATCGACCAGGCCCACGAGCAGGGCGTGAAGGTGGCCGCGCTCATCGGCCGGGCCGAGCAGGCCGTCCGGGACGTGCAGCAGGGCGTGGACATCATCATCGCCCAGGGCTACGAGGCCGGCGGGCACACCGGCGAGGTCGCCACCATGGTGCTCATCCCCGACGTGGTCGACGCCGTGGCCCCCGTGCCCGTCCTGGCCGCCGGGGGCATCGGCAGCGGTCGCCAGATGGCGGCGGCCATGGCGCTCGGCGCCGACGGCGTCTGGACCGGGTCGATCTGGCTGACCGTCTCCGAGAACACCCAGGGCGGGGTGGTGACCGACAAGCTGCTGGCCGCGACGTCGACGGACACGGTCCGGTCCCGCGCCTTCACCGGCAAGCCGGCCCGCCAGCTGCGGACGGCGTGGACCGACGCCTGGGAGGCGCCGGAGTCGCCCGGCACGCTGCCGATGCCGCTCCAGTTCATGCTCAACGCCTACGCCAACCGGAAGATGGGCTCGAACCCGCCCCGCGAGCTGGTGGGCATGCCGGTCGGGCAGATCGTGAGCCGCATGAACCAGATCCGCACCACCAGGGCCGTGGTGCAGGAGATGGTGGAGGAATACGTCGACGTCGCCACCAAGCTCGTCGCCGACCTCGAGGGCTAGGTCGGCACGCTCGCACATGGGCCAGCAGAGCTTTCGGCGTACGTTGCTGGTGTTCGTCGGCCTGCAGCTCGGCCAGGTGATGAGCTCCATCGACGGCACGATCGTCGCCACCGCCCTCCCGACCATCGCCGGCGACATCGGGGGCTTCTCGCGCTCGACGTGGGTGGTCACGGCCTACTCGCTGGCCATGGTCGCGTCGATGCCGATCTACGGGAAGCTGGGCGACCTCTACGGCCGGCGGCGCATCCTGCTGTCGGCCATCGCCATCTTCCTCGTCGGGTCGATGGCGTGCGGCTCGGTCCAGACCATGGACCAGCTGCTCGTGGCCCGCTTCGTGCAGGGCCTCGGCGGCGGCGGGCTCGGCGCCCTGTCGATGGCGACGGTGGCCGACATCGTCCCGGCGCGCCAGCTCGGGCGGTGGCTCGGCTACCAGGGGGTGATCTACGCGGTGGCCAGCGCCATCGGCCCCATCGTGGGCGGCCTCTTCGTCGACCATCTCAGCTGGCGGTGGGCGTTCCTCATCAACCTGCCCATCGGGCTGCTCGCCGCCGCGATCGTGGCGACGAAGCTCCAGCTCGCCTACCGACGCATCCCGCACGCCATCGACTGGAGCGGCTCGGTGCTGCTGACGGGCGGGCTGTCGCTGTTCGTCCTGCTGGCCACCCTCGGCGGCCACGAGATCCCCTGGGGCTCGGCCCGGGCGCTCGGCGCGGGGGCAGGATTGGCCCTGATCTCCGTGCTCTTCCTACGTCGCGAGCGCCGCGCCCCTGAGCCCGTGCTGCCGCTGGCGCTCTTCCGGAACCCGGTGCTGCGCGTCGCGACGGGCATCAACTTCACGAGCGGCCTGCTCCTCTGGTGCGGGATCTTCTTCGTCCCCCAGTTCGTCCAGCAGGTGCGGGAGGTGAGCCCCACCCGGTCCGGCCTGGTGCTCATGCCACTCATGTTCGGGGCCGCGCTGGGCACGCTGGTGACCGGCCGGCTCGTGGCCCGGACGGGCCGCTACCGCACCTGGCCCATCGCGGGATCGGTCCTGATGACCGTCGCCATGGTGCTGCTGGCCGGCCTCGACGAGGGATCCCCGGTCCTCGCAGCGGCGCTGTCGGCGCTGCTGCTCGGCATCGGGGCCGGGTTCGTGATGCAGCCCTCTCTCCTGGCCGCCCAGAACGGGGCCGACCCGAGCCAGCTCGGCACGGCGACCTCGACCACGTTGCTCTTCCGCACGCTCGGCAACACGGTGGGAATCCCGGTGTTCGGCGGGATCCTCAACGCGGGGCTGTCCGGCACCGGGCTGTCCCCGGCAGACGTGGCCGGCGCCCTGCGTCCCGTGTTCGCCGTCGCCGTCGTCGTGGGGCTGGTGTCGATCGTCGTGGCGCTCCGGCTCCCGGAACGACCGCTGCGGGAGCGGACCGCCTTCGAGGTCGGAGTGGCACGAGAACGCGTTCTACTGCAGACTGCGCCCCCGGACCCGGAGGTGATCAGGTGAGCGACTACGGCGACGGCGACACCCGGCAGGCCGACGGCAAGGGCGGCGGCGACCTCGTCCTGGTCGACGAACCCGCGCCCCACGTCCGGCGCATCACCCTCAACCGACCCGAGAAGCGCAACGCCCTCAACCACGCCCTGCGCGGGCAGCTCATCGCCGCCCTCCAGGCCGCGGACCTCGACCCCGACGTCCACGTCATGATCGTCCGCGGTGCCGGCACGAGCTTCTCGGCCGGCTACGACCTCGGCGGCGGCAACGAGGGCCACGACTACCCCCACTTCACCTCCCCCGGGGAGGGCCAGTGGCCCCGTCACGTGACGGAGACCTGGATGGGCATCTGGGACCTCTCCAAGCCCGTCATCGCGCAGGTCCACGGTTACTGCCTCGCCGGTGGCAGTGAGCTCGCCACGGGGTGCGACCTCGTCTACGTGGCCCACGACGCCAAGATGGGCTACCCGGCCGTGCGGTTCGGGGTCCCCGACATGCAGTTCCACGCCTGGCTCCTCGGCATGCGAGCCGCCATGGAGATGATGGTGACCGGCGACGCCATCAGCGGCGACGAAGCCGTCCGCCTGGGTTGGGCCAACCGGGCCTTCCCGGAAGACCAGCTCGACACCGAGGTGGTCGCCGTCGCACAGCGCATCGCCCAGCTCCCACCGGACATCGTCGCCCTCAACAAGCGCACCGTCCACCGCGCCATGGACCACATGGGCATCCGCCACTCCATCCGGGCCGGCACCGAGCTGTGCGCGCTGGGCACCAAGCAGTCCAGCTTCGTCGAGTTCCTGGAGGGGATGCGCAGCAAGGGGCTCACCAGGGCCCTCCAGGAGCGCGACGAGCCCTTCGGCGACTACCGCACCGTCGAGCCCCACTCCCCGACCTGAGCCGAGTCCCAGATCGCCGGTTCTGCGCTCCTCGCAGGTGAGAGCGGCACGGTCTGGTTCGGCGTAGGTCAGCCGGTGAGGCTCGGTGGCGCTAGCACCGGGGTGGCTGGCGCTGCGGATTGGATGACTTGGAGGGTCGCTGAGATCCCGATGTTGCCGCCGCCGCAGCGCATCCCGATCCGGTAGGTCCCGGGTGGGGTGCCGGTGAGGACGGTGTAGGTGGTCTCGAAGTTGCCGTTGGCGTCGCGGGGAACCTCTGGTCCGAAGCCATCGGGGGCGAACAGGTCTGCCGTCGAGGTGAGCCGGACCAGATCGCCGGAGAGACACGATCGGTCGCCGGTCACAGGCACGTTCCCGGAGATGGTGACGGTGCCGCCCTGGGCGACAGTCGAGGGCGACACTGTGATGCTGGGTTGCCCAGGCACGACTGTGGTAATGGGCACCGAGGCTGTGGTTGTCGTGGTGGGCGGTTCCGGTTCGAACCCCGGAGGAGCCCCGCATGCGACGTCCGACGCCGGCCCCTCGCCAACCGTGTTGAAGGCGATCACGCGGAAGCAGCGTTGGCGGTTGCCGACGTCGACATACGAGAACCGCGACGACTGATCGGGACCCTCGAACGTGCCACGCGGGGGAATGTAGGAGTGCTCCTCTGAGAAGACGTTGACGACGTCGGCCGCGGCGGTCGCGGCGCCTGTCGTGACATCGAGCTCAGCCGTGACCTCGAAGGCCCCGTTGGCAGTATCCGAGCGGCGCACGCGATAGCCAGTGGCGTTCGCCGTGGCTTCCCAGATGAGTTCCACCTCGCCCGAGCCGCCGCCGGGCCCGGCACTGACGATGGTGACAACGCCAGGCACCTCACCGGCTGGATGAGCATCCCCATTTGCTGCGGACACGTCTGGGACGACCAGCAGGACGGTCGCCGTTGTTGCAGCCGCCAGGGCGGCGACTCGTATGGATCTCATAGCTGTACTCCTTCTTGAAACAGGTCGGCACCGCCAGCGGCGATGCTGTTCGAGACGTTGGATCGACGCGACAACGACGCCATTGGACGGAACACGACGGGCCACTGGCCTCCTCGCCGGGAGCGGACACGAGTACCTCGCGGATGGCCCGTCGAGGCCACCTCGGTCGTTGCCGTCGGGACCGCGTCTGAGCCTTCGGCACTGGCCACGAACACCTCCGCTGGTTCGGCCGCGGCCGCTACCAACCGGCGGCGGTTGCCGCCCGTCGGCTCGCCGGTCGGGCCACCGCCCGGAGGCCCCGACCCCTCGGTCCCAGGGAGCGCAACCGTCGAAACGATCGTGGCTCTGACTCCGCCGTCGTCGCCGGCACTCGCGGTGCAGAGAAATTCCATGTCCGCCTTCACATCCGTCCCCACTGGAACGGTCAACCTCTTCGACGCCCACCTGCCCCGATCGGTTGACGCGCCCCCAAAGAACCGACAGCAGCGAAGGCCCAGGCGCGCCGGCCCGAGACCCCTGCCGGTCGTGACGACGACACCGTGACCCCAGCCGAGTACCTGGATCGCACGCCCGAGAACCTGGCAGCGATGAGCCCCCCGACGGCTACACCCAGCTGGCGGAATGGCCGCGCCTGCTGGACTGGGCGGGCGCATCGCCGACGTCGGGAACGCCGCGTTCGCCGAGGCCGGGATTCCGCTGGGTCTCGGCCCTCGGTGGTGGGATCGTCGATCTCTGGATGGGACCGGAGCTGGTGGGTGATGACCGCCGCCGGAAGGGCCTTGTCACGGCCTTCAGGCAGGCCGG
>Ga0209382_10001356_pt1 | contig 38676 bp, 33 predicted proteins | sample SoiMetdeltSBSDD5_FD_187599 | JGI IMG/M metagenome (GOLD analysis project Ga0209382, IMG submission 187599) | Bulk soil microbial communities from a Populus tree surrounding site in Tennessee, USA - Soil MetaG P. deltoides SBSDD5 (SPAdes) (version 2) | ecosystem: Environmental > Terrestrial >... | reverse complement strand
ATTCTAGCCAGGCATTCTGCCGCTCGAGCGGCCAGGCCGGATCGGCGTCGGTGATGTAGTAATAGCTCTGTACAGGCCGCGCCTCGAGCGGCGGTGATGAATGCATCGAAGCCATGCCGATGTCGTAGGCCGGCGCCGGCGCTACCACGATGTGTTCGCTGGTCGGCATCACGAGCAGATTCTTCTCGGCGACGAAGGCGAACAATTCATCCACCTGCGCGGCTGCCGCGGCGACGAGCTCACCGCGCGCCGGGTGATGGCGCACGAGCTCGCTCCACACCTGCATGGGTGTACGCGTCGCGTCGATGCGCGCGGCGGTTCGCGTGAACTCGGCCTGATTACGTGCCAACTCGCGCTCGCCGATCGCCAGCAACCGGTCGGCCGGCAGGTCGATCAATTCCTCGGCGCGGTATCGCGCTTCGAGCGCCGCCGTGCCGATGGCAAATTCGCCGGTTGCGGCAGCAAGACCGCGCGTCTCTAGTTCGCGGCGATACTCGACGATGTTGCGTGCCGCCTCCCCTGCCGCAGCCGCAAGCTGCTGACGAAGGGCTGCGTCTCCTTCGCCGGAAAAAGCCAGCTGCAAATCGCGTGACAGCAGTTCCTCCACGCCGCTGAGCATGCCGATGGCGGTCTCCACGAATACCCGGGGCGGCGATTGGATATTTCGGCGCGCAGACTCGAGCAGCCGTGGTATGGCGTGCATTTTGGAGATTGCCTGGCGCATCCGCGTCACGGCCGGTGCGGCATCCATCGTGGCGAGGTTGTGCAATCCGTCGGAGATCGCCGCGACGTAGATCATGGGATTGCGCGACCAGTTCTTGACCGTCTCCAAATCCAACAACCAGCCATCGACAACACCCAGCAGGATGCGCCGGTCCACGCGCTCGTCGGCGCTCAAAGATTGCTCGGAGATTGAGTCGAGGCGCCCCCGGATGGCATGCAGCCATTTGATCTCCGCCGCGACAGACGGGGCCGAAAAGTCCTCGAGCTCACCGTCATGGGCGTGAAGGCCATTGCCGGCGGCAATCGAGGGATGGAATCGCCCGAACCCGTCGAGGTAGAGATCGACGAGGCCGGCAAATGGAGTCGGCGGGGCCGACGTAGCGGAGTTGGCGGCCGGAACGGTCAGAATCAGCCACGCGCCAAACACCAAGCTTGCTGCAAGTCGAGTGTTCATGCGTGCAGCTTAAAACAGAATGAGATGCCAGCTCCTGTTGCCGCCGGCTGTTCCAGTCGATGTCCGCGGACCCTATCGAGTTCTTCGAGAGTTCGCGGAGCGGGGTCGCCGGAAGCGTTCTGATTGGCGTTCTGAAACTTGGCGTGCAGACGAGACTCGAGGTAGCTGACAAGCTAGCCAAAGTGAGTTGATCACCCTAGTGTGGATGTCCGCTACTGGCCGAAAGCGGCCCCGGGCAGTACAACACCTGACTTGAGATACTTCGGTCTGCTTCGCGTCCCAAGCGTGCCAGTCCGTGGTCGACGCGGAGCTTGCGACGGATGGATTTGAGAAATGGCAGGGAATGGCAGGTGGTAAGTTATAGGCTACGTCTGTTCGGCTCAAGGGTAGCTCAAACACTACCGAACGCACGATGAGCTGAATGAACTCGAGGCCTAGAACGTCCTTACGGGTTGGCGGTGGACCGTGCGCTCAACCAACTCGCAGTTGCCCAACCTCCTGACGGATGTATGGCCAAGGGCTGCAACGAAGGATGTTCAGTCAAGTGTGGGTGGTTCACGACTCAGCCTTGAAGGCGTGGGGGTATCGGCAGGGCTATTGGCGCTTTTTGATTTAGGCAGAGCCTATAAATTGGCTACAAAGGACGCACTCTTCAACTCCGGCCGGGGGGCGCCAACACTGGATCTGCCGGGGCGCCAACTCTGGATCTGATGAGAGAGCGGCTGTCAAATACGGAGAGGCTACCGCTGTCACTGCTCAAAGAAGGTCCACCTCAGAGGGCCCCGGAACCCGCCGACTATCCGTTGCGGGATTTTGATGTTGCCATAGACGCAATCATGAATCTGTAGATGCCCGTCGTCAGAACACACATGATTGTCCAGCCACTCCCTCGCACAGCAGCGTGCGTGACTTCATCATGATTCCAAAAATTTGTCGCAACTCCCCGTGCAATTGCGGGAGCGGGCGTCAGTATAAGCATTGCCATGGATCTCTCTTGGCGGCGGCACCGGTGGGAGTGCTGTTTCGACGCCAGCAATGTCCGCGCTCTATCCTGCGGACTTTTGCATCCTTCGTCGCGCCAACAACAGCGAGAGCAATCCAAGTCCAAGCAGCGCGGCTGTTGACGGCTCAGGCACTTCGCGGACCGCGAACTCTCTCATGTCCAGCTTATAGCCAGCGCCGTCGTTGAAATCGGTCGCATGGAAAGTCGTGAACGCGGGCCGACTGTTTATGAGCTGCAGGATATACGCAACTGGGTCATCGGACGCATCTACACCTGCGCGCTCAATAGGTCGCTGCCACGCGTCCCGTGCGTAATTCATCTCGCGCAGATCGAGAAAACCGCCATCCCACCGAACCGAGCCGTAGATATCGTAGTCACCGCCATTGAGCGGGCTTGAAACAACGCCATCCGCATACGCGAGTGCTGGCACCGAAAGCTGCCAGCTTTCACTTCCGATACGAACATTGAGGCTCTCAACTGCGAGTCCCTGGAAATCGAACCTCATTACGCCCGTACCCGTTAGATTCGGCGTATTGAATGTGCGCATCTCGATCAAGGAGCTCGTTAGGCTCTGAGTGTTGATGACGAAGTTGATGGACGCAGCAGGACCAACTTCGCCGCCGCATCCACAGACATTCCCGCGCATGTCGAACTCAAGATAGGTCGCCCACGAGGTAGAACTCCAAAGGACAGCCGCCAACGCGCAGATTGCATGCTTCCGTACCACAGTGCCTCCCGTCATCTCTGTTATCCAACTTGCTCAGGCATGCGATGTGCCAGTTGCTGAAGCATCGATTGTTTCAAACGGTTGGACACCGGCCGAGTCGGTGGCGCAATACAAGCTGTAAGGTTACCCGACTGTAGGCGGCGGATCCGTAGCGACGATGGTTTTCCCCGGTGAGCCAGCGTGGGCAGGAATCAGCAGGAAACTCGCGAGTTCTAGGCGGGCATTCCATGGGTGTCGAGCGGTCAGACTCAAGCGATGCACCTACCGCCCTATGCCTTCTCTGGATTTCGGACGCGAATTGTGATTAAGTCACCATATTTACATCTATCTATGTGCACTTCATCACATGTCATCTGCAACTCAACAGCAGCGGCGCCTCGTGCGATCAGCCCGATCGAAGGCTGTGCTGCAGCCACGGGACTTCGCGCGACTGAATATCCACCCTCAGCAGGTAAGCCGCCTGGTCGAGAAAGGCGAACTTGTCCGCGTCGGTCGCGGACGCTATGTGCTTGCCGGCAATGAGCACTCCGAAAATCTCGGCCTCGCTCTGGTTGCAGCCGCTGCGCCCAAAGCAATCGTCTGTCTGCTGTCCGCCCTGCAATTTCATGGCATCGGAACGCAATCTCACCGCGAGGTGTGGATTGCTGTTGCGAAGAACAACGCGAGGCCGAGACTTGACTACCCGCCGGTTCGCGTGGCTGTCTTCTCCGGTGCCGCATTCACCTTCGGTGTGGAGCGCCATGTGATCGACGGAATCTCGGTAAGAGTCTATTCGGCTGCCAAGACCGTCGCAGATTGCTTCAAGTTCCGAAACAAGGTCGGTCTGGACGTGGCGCTCGAGGCGCTGCGCGAGGGCCTGCGTGCGAAGCGCATCAACCGAGACTCTGTGTGGGCAGCAGCAAAGGTTTGTCGCGTGACTAGCGTGATTCGTCCGTATCTTGAAGCGATCTAGTTGCCAACCGCCGACGCATGAGCAAGACCAGGAATGTCGCCGCATCCGTCCGCCAACGGCTGCTGAATTATTCGACTACGATCAAGGCCGACCCGAACCTCGTCCTGATCTGGTACGGGATCGAGCGGTTGCTATACCGACTTTCACTCTCACCGCACAGAGACCAGTTCGTGCTCAAAGGCGCGATGCTCTTTCGGGTGTGGGGTGGTACGAACTTCCGCGCAACGAAGGATCTTGATCTCTTGGGATTTGTGCGCGAGGAAGCCGAACCGCTACGGCAGATCTTTGTTTCGATCTGCGAGCTGGATGTCGAAGATGACGGCTTGGCCTTCGACGCTTCAAGCGTGCGAATCTCCGAGATCCGCGATGATCAGGAGTACGGCGGGTTCCGTCTCTCGCTATCTGCAAAGTTGGACACCGCCAGAGTGCCCATCCGAGTAGATGTGGGTATCGGCGATGCCATCACACCGGCGCCGCAATCAACCGATTTTCCGACGATGCTGAATCAACCGCAGCCTCATATCCGCGTCTATCCACGCGAAACAGTTGTCGCCGAGAAGGTTGACGCCATCGTGCAACTCGGTATGGCGAACAGCCGGATGAAGGACTACTACGACCTCTGGTTCCTGTCCCGTCGCTTTGAATTCTCCGGCCCCGCTCTCACGCGAGCCATTCGCGCAACATTCACCCGTCGCCAAACAGCCATACCAACGAGCGCGCCGATCGGCTTGACTGCCGAGTACGGAAGGGACGCACCTCACGCGAGACAGTGGGCGGCATTCATTAAGCGAATCGGCACCGACGCGCCATCGGCACTAGAAACCGTAGTCGAGACTGTCGCGGCGTTCGTTCTGCCGCCCGTGCATGCTGTTTACACGCCCCAAGGGTTCGACCACACGTGGATGCCTCAATCAGGCTGGCAGCAAGCAGGAAGATCTTGAGGTCGCAATCTGCAACATCAAACCAACGTATTGCTAATGAATACCACCCGAAAGCAGGATTCCTCCCTCAGTGCCGCAGCCAAAAGATGTTTGGCGCTGCTGCTCACCGCCGAACTCGACGGGCACCCGGTGGAGTTCCATACGTGGCGCGCACAAAACGCAAAGAAGATTCCGCTGCTCGACGAACTCAAACGCGACCGCGCCATCGAGGGCGATACGCATTGCGCTGTAACCTTCTGGGGTCTCATGAACACGCCGGGCAAACGAGCGGTCCAGGCATTGATCGACTGCGAGCGTGTATTCAAGGCGCTGCGCAAACACTACCCGCGACATCCGAAGGAACCGCTCAAGCTCTCTGCGCTTGCCCGAAAAACAAAGCTCGCACCTAACGATGCATTGCAGGCGGCACGGTTCCTTTCACGTAGCCCGGCGTACCTTAGTGTCAGTACCCATGAAGAAGATCCGAACATAGTGCCGAACGAACACTATGTGACCTTCAAAGATTTCGAAGAAATCAAAGGGAGGGCACTGGACGAGAATCAGCATGCGAGAGCCTATGTGTTCCCCGCTCTGCTCGCGGAACAGAGACCCGAAGCCAGGCTCGCATGGAACCTGTGGATGTCAGAAAGCAAGGAAGTGCGCGAATCCTGGAACAAGGCCCTTGAGCGAACCCACAGGGACCCGGAGGGAGCCATAACAGCAGGAAGATCCTTACTGGAAGCTGCGTGCAAACACGTAATCGACGAATTCGGGGAGTCCGGAGACAAGTACTTGGACCTTCCAGCGCTCTACAAGCGCGCGACGGCCCTTCTGAAGTTTGACCCTCGGCCGGACGTCGATGAACCCTTGCGCCGCGTGTTCTCCGGGTGCGCGACCGCAGTGAATGGCATAGCAGAGCTACGCAATCAACTGGGGGATGCACATGGCAAGGGGCGCCACGCAGCAAAGCCGGCAAAGAGGCACGCTGAATTTATCGTGCTGGTTTCCGCGGCCATGTCCGGACTGCTGCTGGCCACGCTGGATGCGCAGCGCACGCCATGACGCATACCGCGACGAGAGATTCTGACTCCCGGCACTCGCCGTGCCGAGCAGAAGAACGGGCGTCGCAGCGCCCGGACGCATCGCCACGACGTAACTGCCCATCTGCGCCAAGCGGTACTGGTCCGTGGTGCTGCGGTGAGCAACTACTTGCACTTGCCCTCGATGATCTGCATGCCCGCCCCGGTGTGCCGAGACGTTTCCTCCCACCCGTTCTCGCACCAGTGCGCGACCGCGAGAGTCTGTGCAATCAACTCGGTCAGGATCGCCGGGGTATCTGACTGCGTGGGCTGCCGGACGAAGCGCCATCGCTTGGTGCCGTCCTGCATCTGCATCGGTCTGAGTACACCCTTCTGAGCGTCGATAGCGTCAGCCGCGACCGAGCTTGTGCCCATAGCCAGGACCGCGATTACACAGAGCGCGCTACGCATTGGTCGTCCCCCGCTGATGTTGGTTGTGCAGCCATTATCACGATTCCTGCATCTCTTCCGCAGTCGGCCCCACCGTATCGGCGGAGTGCGCACCGCGTGCTCCCGGCGGCTTTGGTTGTCCGGCCGTCGTGTCTTTTTTTGTTTGTCGTTCCATCTCAGCGTTGATCTCCGCGCCGAGAATGATGATGTAGCCGCTCAGGTAGAACCACAGGACCAGAACGACGACGCTGCCCAGCGCGCCGTAGATCCGACCGTAGCTGCCCCAGTTGCGGACATACCAGGTGAACAGCGCACTGGCGAGCATCCACAAAGTCGCTGCAATGAGCGATCCCGCGGACACCCAGCGCCACTGCGCTGCCTTGCGATCGGGTGCGAAGCGATAGACGACGGCCAAAGCAAGCACAGCGATGCAGAACAGCAGGATCCATCGCAGCATCACGATGATGGATGTAACCGAGCCCCCCGCCAGAGGCGCCAGCGAAAGCGGGACTGCAACACCAAGCACCAACACCGCAAGGAAGACAGTCACCGAACCGATCGCAAACACGAACGAGAGGAGTAGCTGCATCAACCAGCCTCGCTTCTCCTCTTCACCGTAGGCGACATTCGTCACCTTCATCAAGGCGACCATTCCCTTGCGCGCGCTCCACAGCGACAACACGACGCCGATGCCGACGCCGAAGCTCAGCGCGCCGTGTCGATGCTGCGAGAAGTCGCTCAATTGGCGCTGCACGATCTGCAATGCATCTTCGGGCAGCGCTGCGGCGAATATCTGCAGGTGACTCGCGATCCTGTCCGGCGAGGCGAACAACCCGTAGATCGAGACCGCCGCGGCCAGCGCCGGAAACGCGGCGAGCAGCGCGAACAGCGCCAGCCCACCCGCAATGACGTCCACGTTGTCGGCGGCGATTCTCTTCCTGACCCGCATGGCAATGTCCCACCAGCCGCGGGCGGGAATTTCCTGCGGGCTCTCCGCGGTTCGTCCGCGTTGTTGTTCCTCGGCCATGCCGACACACAGTATTCTCGTGAGCACTGCGCGGGCATCGGCAATCAGCCGACGGTTCGGCGTGTCGTCGGGGCTGGCCGATTGACAGCCGCCACCGATTGGCGTTGACTCCCCCTCGTGCGCTCCAGGCGCCAGCAGGTTCGCGCGAAGGGCCAAGCCCACTGTCCCGATCGATCCACTGCACGTCCACCATCCGTGCTGCCTGATTGCGAACCGCAGGCTCCAGCATGGAGGTCGTCATGACGTCGCAGAACCTGCCCGAGCGCCCCAGTCTCGAGAACCTGAAGAAGCAAGCCAAGAGCTTGCTGCACGCCGCACGCGCGCAAGATCCGGAGGCGCTACAGCGCTTCAGGATTCTGCCGGCGCCGGCGCGCAAGACCGCCGACCTGGCGTTGCACGATGCGCAATCGGTCATCGCGCGCGAACATGGTTTCAAGTCCTGGAATGAGATGCGGCAGCACATCGAAGAACGCACGCTGTCGTTCGCGGCCGCCGTCGAAGAGTTCGTCCGTTGCGCCACTGGCAGCGCGCCAACGCGAGCAATGCGCTTGCTCGCGATGCATCCGGGCATCGCACACGCGAGTCTTCAGACCGAGCTGGTGCTTGGAGATGCGCCCGCCGTCATCGCCCGTTTGCAGAAGAATCCGGAAGCAGCACGCCAGGCGGGCGGCATTCAGAACTGGGAGCCGCTGCTCTACGTCTGTCACACATGCCTGCATCACGACGCACCTCAGCGAGCCGCTGGCCTCGTCGAGATCGCACGCGCTTTGCTCGCACACGGCGCCAACCCCAACGCGGAATACCACTGGAACTGGCATCGCGAGCTGCCGCGCACGGCGTTGTGGGCTGCACTATGCACGACGAGCCATCTGCCGCTTGCGCAAGTGCTCCTGGAAGGCGGAGCGAATCCAACAGATGGCGTCTCGACGCACATCACCGCAGGCAGCGGCAACCTTGCCGCGCTCGAGCTCCTGCTTCGATTCGGCTTGAACGTCGATGGCATCCCGAACGGGCTGCCCCCGCTGCGTTACATCCTCGGATGGGCGGACAAGGATAGCGGCGTGCGCTGGCTGCTCGATCACGGCGCCAATCCGAATCTCCCCTGGGGAGAGTTGAACGACGCTCCGCTGCACGTTGCCGCGCAGCGCTGGAACGTGTCGATGGTCGAGCTGCTCGTGAAACACGGTGCAGACATTCAGCAACGACGCGCCGACGGCCGCACCGCGCACACGTTGAGCGAGCTGCACGGCAATCGAGAGATCGCCGAGTGGTTGCTTGCGCACGGCGCGCGAAGTGAGTTGTCGCAGCTGGAGCGCTTCATCGCTATCTGCGCGCGCGGCGACCGCGCCGGCGGCGAATCAATGCTGCGGTCCGAGCCGGGTCTGCGTCACGAGCTTCGCCGCGAGCACCATTTGATGATGCATGTGCCTGCCGAGCGCGGTGATGCAAAGGTCCTCGAGGCGATGCTCGTGTGCGGCTTCAATCCGAACGAAAAGGACGGCGACGGTGTCACAGCGCTGCATCGCGCCGCGATGGCAGGTCACGCTCACGCCGCGCGCGTGCTGATCGAGCGCGGTGCTGCAGTGAACGCGCTCGACGGAATGTTCTCGGGCACGCCGCTTCTGTGGGCTGCAGAAGGATGGAGCCACGACTCCGATGGCGCGAACTACGTCGAGGTCGCGCGCGCACTCATCGCCGCAGGCTCTTCTCGCGAGTGGATACCCCCCGAGAAAGCGCCCGACCCCGAAGGCACGCAAGTGAAGCTTGCAGAGCTGTGTCGCGCAGCGGGTGTTTAGACTCGATCGGACTTGCACGGACAGCATCCGTGCTCGCACACTCGGCGCCTTGCAAAACAGGGCGCCGAGGGTTTTCGCATGAACACGAGTCACGTGATCTTCCGCAAATGGACTGGACGGATCCGCACTGCGCAGCAGGAGGAATACGTCGACTACATCGCCGGTACCGGCCTCGATGACTATGCGAAGACGCCGGGCAATCTCGGCTTCGAGATGCTGTTGCGCGACCTGGGCAACGGCGAGACGGAAGTGAGCACCCTCAGCTGGTGGACGACGATGGACGCGATCCGCGCGTTCGCTGGCGATCAGCCCGAGCTCGCGCGCTATTACCCGGAGGACGAGAAGTTCCTCGTGCATCGGCCGCTGCACGTCGAACACCACCGCGTCGTCGCGAGCGAATTGCGCGTCCCGCAGATCGATCCGTCGTTACGGAAGTAGCGCCTGATCGGCTGTGCGCGTCGGATTGGCCGGGCGGCGAAAGCGCGTGATGCAACCGACGATGCGAGCGGCGAGGGCGGCGCGGCGGCGGACGCCGAGCTTGGCGTAGGTGCGTGCGAGATGCGTCGCGACGGTCGCGGTGCTGATGCCCAGGCGACGCCCGACAGCCTTCTTGTTGAATCCCTGCGCGATCAGGACAGCGATCTGCAGCTCACGTGCGGTCAACACGTCGGTCGCGTCCGGCTGCTGCACTCGACCATCCATGGATCGATCATGCGCCGACGCTGACGCGGCCCGCATTGTCCAAAAGTGCGTAGAATCGAGCGCTCGTCACCAAGCTGGAGCCTGGTCATGCCGAACATGAGCGACGCAGCAGTCAAGGCGAAGACCGGCAAGGACTGGTCCGGCTGGTTCGGCACGCTCGACAGGGCGGGCGCGGCGAAGCTCAAGCATCCGCAGATCGCGCAGCTGCTCTCCGAAAAGCACGGCGTGCCCGGTTGGTGGTGCCAGATGGTGACGGTCGAGTACGAGCTCGCGCGAGGCCTGCGCGTGCGACACCAGACGGCGACCGGATTCTCCGTATCGGCTTCCAAGACGATCGCAACGACGCTTTCCGCTCTGTACACGGCGACGTCGAGCGCGGCGAAGCGCAAGCAATGGTTCCCGCAAGGCGAGTTCGAGCTGTCGTCGCAGACCAAGGACAAATATTTCCGCGGCTCCTGGAACGGCGCGCGGCTGGAGATCGGCTTCTATGCGAAGGAGGGCGGCAAAGCGCAGATCGCCGTGCAGGTGAACAGGCTGGCGAAGCGCGCTGACGTCGATCGCGAGCGGGCCGCCTGGAAGGCGGCCCTGTTGAAGTTGCAGAAACTGCTCGAGAAGTGAGCTAGAGCTTGGCGACGCGCGCCGCGCCGTCCGAGCGCGTGTAGACGCGAACTTTCTCGCCGGTGCTGAAGTTTTGATCGGCCGGCTGCACGATCGCCAGGGTTTCGGTGCCGCCTTCCAGCTCGACGAGAATTTCCCAGGCGCGCTTGCGCGTTGCTGCCTTCTCGGCTTGCTGGCCGACAATCGCGCCAGCCACGGCGCCGACTGCGCCGCCGATGTTGGAGCCGACACCGTGGCCCACCGAGCTGCCGACTTCGTTGCCGATGTACCCGCCGCCGAACGTGCCGATATACCCCTGCTCGCGCCCTTCGATCGTTGCCTCGGTGACCTGAACGACCGTCGCTTCCTGAACGGTCCACGGCTTGCTGGCATCGGAAGGTGAGTACACATTGCTGTTGGAGGCACAGCCCGTGACGACACCAAGCACCAGGAGCCCCAGGATCGATTGAATCCGCATGGCGCGATCTCCTTTTTGCACGTCGCCGGACATGTCGTCGGCGAATTCTGCGCCGCCACGCCTGAACCGGAGCTGTAGACTTCGATCATGACTGCCTTCGCCGCGCTGGCCGGATGACGGACGAGCCCTGCCCCCAGCGTTCCAGGCCCTGGGTCCTGGCGGCGACGATCCTCGGATCGAGTATCGCGTTCATCGACAGCTCGGTCGTGAGCGTTGCGCTGCCGGCGATGCAGTCCGATCTTGCCGCCTCAGTCCGCGAGGCGCAGTGGATCGTCAACTCGTACATGCTCCTGCTCGGCGCGCTCATTCTGATCGGCGGCGCGGCCGGCGACCGTTTCGGCCGGCGCCGAACGTTTCTGATCGGGTTGGTCGCGTTCACGGCCGCGTCCGTGGCTTGTGGTCTCGCGCCGAGCTCGGTCGCGTTGATCGCGGCCCGGGCACTGCAGGGCGTCGGTGCCGCGATGCTCGTCCCGAGCAGTCTCGCGATCATCAGCGCCGCGTTTCCAGAGAAGGAGCGCGGACGCGCGATCGGCACCTGGGCGGGGGCTTCGGCGCTCACCACTGCGCTCGGCCCCGTGCTCGGCGGGTGGCTCACCGATGCATGGTCATGGCGCGCGATCTTCTTCATCAACGTTCCCGTTGCAGCGGTCGCTGTCGCCATTGCGTTGTGGCACATGCCGGAGAGCCACGACCGCACGGCCGACCGCGTGGACTGGGCGGGCGGCGCACTCGCCATCGTCGGCCTCGGCTGCATGACATATGGGCTGACGGTCGCCTCGGAGGCGGGGTGGATTCACTGGATGGTCATCGGCCCGCTGGTGATCGGCGCTGCCGTGCTCGTTGGATTCGTCTGGTTCGAGAACCGCACGCGATCGCCGATGATGCCGCTGCAGCTGTTTCGCAGCGCGAACTTCAGCGGCGCGAACGCGATCACGTTGTTTCTGTACTTCGCGCTCAGCGGCGCGCTCTTCTTCGTGCCATTCGACCTCATCAGGATCCAGGGCTATTCGGCGATGGCTGCCGGCGCCGCGTTCCTGCCGTTCACGCTGATCATGGGATCGCTGTCGCGCTGGTCCGGTGGCTTGATCGAGCGCCACGGGCCGCGACGATTGCTGACCATCGGGCCCGTGATCGTGGCAGTCGGCTTCGCGCTCTGCGCAGTGCCCGGCATCGGCGGCTCGTACTGGACGACATTCTTTCCGCCGATGATCGTGCTCGGGTTCGGCATGGCGATCAGTGTCGCGCCGCTGACCACGACCGTGATGCGCGGAGCCGAGGATCGCTATGCCGGAGTGGCATCGGGAGTCAACAACGCCACAGCTCGCGTCGCAGGCTTGCTCGCGGTCGCGTTGCTCGGATCGATTGCAGTGGGGGTGTTCGCAAACGCGCTCGACACACGATTGGATCGTCTGCAGGCTGCGCCCGAAGTAAGATCGGCGCTGCAGGCCGAAGTGCCGAAGCTGGCCGAGGCCTCCGTGCCGAAGAGCATTGCCCGCACCGACCATCAGGTTCTGCAGCGCGCATTGCATGAATCGTTCGTGCGCAGCTTTCGGGTCGTGTGTCTGGTGGCTGCGGTGCTCGCGGCGCTCAGCGCGGGGGTTGCGTGGCTGACGATCGACAGGAAATAACATGAAAAAGGCGATTGCCATCGGATTGCTGCTGCTGGTAGCGCGAGCGTGGGGCGACCCGGTCCCCGGATCACTCGACGTGCATTGGGATGAAGGCGCCGAGGATTGCAAGAAGGCTGCGCCGCAGCCGCTGCTGCAGGTTCACCAGTACGAGCCGCAGACATACATCATTCGCCAGAGCCTGTGCTCGAACTTCGAAGCGCCGCTGCTGTATCTGCTCATCGGCACCGACGAGGCGCTGTTGATCGACACGGGCGCGGTCGAGGATTCGCCGCACATGGCACTGACCAGCACGATCCTGAATCTCCTGCCGATCAGAGACGAGGTCAAGATTCCGCTGCTGGTCCTGCATACGCACGGACATCATGATCATCGCGCTGCGGACGCGCAGTTCGCCGCGCTGTCCGGCGCCAAGGTCGTGCCGCCGGAAGTTGCGGACCTGCGCACAGCGCTGAGCTTGCCGCAGTGGCCGGAAGGCGTGGCCCACATTGCGCTCGGTGACCGCACGGTCGACGTCATCGCAGCGCCCGGCCACCAACCGGCGCATCTCATCTTCTACGACGACAGGACCGCGTTGCTGTTCACTGGCGACTTTCTGTTGCCCGGTCGCCTGATGGTCGACGATCTCGACGCGTACCGGGCGAGCGCAGCGCGGCTCGTGAAGTTCCTCGGCGATCGGCCGGTGACCCATGTCCTCGGCGCGCACATCGAGCTCGATACCGCAGGTGAGCTGTTTCCGAGCGGCTCGCAGCACCACCCGAACGAACGCGCGCTCGCGCTCGACAAGGCAGACGTGCTGGCGCTGCCGGCCGCGCTGGCCGACTTCAACGGCTTCTATTCGCGCTATGACCATTTCGTCGTCACGAATCCAAAACGCAATCTCCTGACGCTGGTCGCGGGCGTCGTCGTGGTGCTGATCGCGATCGTCTGGGGCTGGCGTCGCATGCGAAGGCGCAAAGCGTCATGACCGAGCCGCGCGAGCTGACGGCTGCACGCGAGCACCTGGCCCGCGGAGAAGCGAGGTATCGCTCGGCTGCGGGTCTCGCAGAGCTGGAGCAGGGCCTCGGTCTGCTCGACGAAATATTGTCCGCGCAGGACTCCGCGCACCGCACGGTCGCCGAGAACATCGTGAAGACCTACGCGACGCGCATCTATCGCAGCATCACAGCGCTGCTCGAAGGCGATCGCGCCGTTCCCGAGCCGCAGCTGGAACACCTCTTCAAAATCGTGCTGGCTTTCGATCAGAGCGAGGTCGAGCTGCCGGGCAATGCACGCGAGGTCAAGGTCGAGATCGCGCGCCGCCTGATCGATCGCTACTATGAAGGCCACTCGCCGCAACAAAAACGCAAAGCGCTCGAACAACTAACGAAGATCGCGGAGTAACTGCGATGAACGATCCCGCTACGCGCCGCGCCGTACTGCAGGGCTCGGCGCTCGCGCTGTTTGCAGGTTTGACGGGCCGTGCCGGGGCGGCGGAGCCGCAGGCGAGCCCGCCGTCGCCGCTGGAAGCGGATCTTGCGGCCGCCGAGCGCGTACTTGGTTTGTCATACACGAGCGCGGAGCGGGCGCTGCTGGCGCGAGGCTACGATCAGGTCCTCGGGCAGCTGGGCACGATCCGCAAGCTCGATCTTGCCAACGACGTGTCGCCGGCCTGCCGCTTCGATCCGCGCTTGCCCGGCAAGAAGTACGCTACCCCGACGCCGAAGGTCCGCGGCAAGGCGCCGGATGCAGGTCCGTTGCCGTCGAGCGCCGCGGGCATCTCGCTCGCACCAGCCTGGAAGCTCGGGCAATGGCTGCGCAGGAAGTCGATATCGAGTTTCGAGCTGACCAGCCTGTATCTCGATCGCATCGCGCGGCTCGCGCCCAGGTTGGAGAACTTCATCACCGTGACCGGCGAGCTTGCGTTGGCTCAGGCAAAATCGGCGGACCAGAACCTCGCGCGCGGGCACGTTCTGTCTGCGCTGCACGGCGTGCCATACGGGCTCAAAGATCTGTTCGATACCGCAGGTGTGCGCACCACGTGGGGAGCCGAGCCGTACGCGAACCGCCCGGCGCCGACTGAGAACGCTGCGATCGTCGACAAGTTGCAAGGCGCGGGTGTCGTGCTGCTCGGCAAGACCGCAGTCGGCGCGCTCGCCTACGGCGACATCTGGCAGGATGGGCGTTCGCGCAATCCCTGGAATCCGGACGAGGGCTCGTCGGGCTCTTCCGCCGGCTCGGCCTCGGCGACGTCCGCGGGCCTGGTCGGATTCGGCATCGGCACCGAGACGCTCGGCTCGATCATTTCGCCTTCGCATCGCTGCGGCATCGCCGGCTTGCGCCCGACATTCGGCCGCGTCTCGCGTCACGGCGGCATGTCGCTGTGCTGGTCGTGGGACAAGGTCGGCACGCTCGCTCGCAGCGTCGCGGACTGCGGCCTGATTCTCAGCATCATCAACGGCGGCGACCCGCGCGACTGGGGCTCGATCGACATGCCGTTCGGCTTCGACTGGCACGCCCAGGTAAAGAATCTGCGCGTCGGTTACGTTCCGGCGTTCTTCGAAGGAGTTGGCTCGACCGACGTCGATCGGAACGCGCTCGCGGCGCTGCGCGACATCGGCGTGACGCTGGTGGAGGTTTCGTTCCCCGATCTGCCGCTCGCTGCGCTGAATCAGCTGGTGACGATCGAAGCCGCGGCGGCGTTCTCCGAGCTGACGTTGACCAATCGCGACGACCAGCTGAAGTGGCAGGACGAGTCGGCGTGGCCGAACTCGTGGCGGCGTGCGCACCTGTTCCCGGCCGTCGAGATGGTGCAGCTCGAACGCCTGCGACGCCGCACCATGCAGGCCTTCGACGAGATCTTCGGCCAGGTGGACGCGCTGATCGGTCCGAATTACGCCGGCGGCGCGCTGGTCGCGACCAATGCGACCGGGCATCCGTCGCTCGCGGTGAAGGCCGGTTTCATCGATTCGCCGACACGCGGCTTGCGCGACGAGCCGGTGGATCCGGCGAGCGCGAAGCATCGCGTGCCGCGGACCGTATCGCTGTGGTCGGGGCTGTTCAGGGAAGACGTGCTGATCGCGCTCGGCCGCGCGCTGGAAGAGAAACTAGGGGTCGCCGACGAGCATCCCGCGATTGCGTTGTAGGTGCTGCCGCAGACAGCGCCGCAGCTGCTCGCGATCGAGCGGCTTCGTCAAATAGTCATCCATGCCCGCTCTGCGGCAGTCTTCTGCCGCGCCCTTCATGGCGTGCGCCGTCAGGGCGATGATCGGGATCGGGCTCACTGCACCGGTCTCGCGTTCCTCGCGGCGGATCTCGCGCGTCGCCTCGTAACCGTCGAGCTGCGGCATCTGGCAGTCCATGAGAATCAGGTCGTAAGTGTTGCGCTTCCAGGCATCCACGGCCTGGCGGCCATCGCCGGCAACGTCGACCTGGAAGCCTTCCTTCTCGAGCACGCGCGAAGCGACCTTCTGGTTGACCACGTTGTCCTCCGCGAGAAGGATGCGCTGCCGGCGCGATCTGACGACTGGAGGTGCCGATGCGCGCGCGGGCGCCACGACATTCTCCTCGACCACTGCCATGGCCTCCGCCGGCGAGAAGTCGCGAAATGCGTCGTCTGCAGTCGCGGCGGTGGCGATCGTGAACCAGAACGTCGAGCCCATGCCGGGGATGCTTTCGACGCCAACGGTGCCACCCATGAGTTCCGCGAGCCGCTTGACGATCGACAAGCCAAGGCCCGTGCCGCCGTAGCGGCGCGTGGTCGACGCATCGACCTGCGAGAACGTGTTGAACAACACGGCGCGACGCTCGGGTGCGATGCCGATGCCGGTGTCGCACACGGCGATGCGCACGGTCAGATCGGGATCGCGGCGATCGAGCACAGTCACGTGGATCGAGATTTCGCCGCGCTCGGTGAACTTCACGGCGTTACCGCCGAGGTTGACCAGGATCTGCCGGATGCGCGCCATGTCGCCCATGACGTGAGCGGGCAGACCCGGATCGATCACCGCGCGCACCGGCACTCCTTTCGCTTGCGCTGGGACGCTGAGCATCCGCACCACGTCCTGCAGCAGCGCGCGCAGATCGAGTGGCGCGCGCTCGAGGTCGAGCTTGCCGGCCTCGATCTTCGAGAAGTCGAGGATGTCGTTGATGATGCGCAGGAGCGAAGCGGCGCTGTCGCGAATGGTCTGGACGTATTCGCGCTGCACCGGATCGAGCTTCGTATCCAGCACCAGCTCGGTCATGCCGATCACGCCGTTCATCGGCGTACGGATCTCGTGGCTCATATTCGCGAGGAACTGCGACTTCGCGCGCGTGGCGGCCTCGGCGGCCTCCTTGGCGTGCGCCAGAAGCTGCGTGCGCTCCGCGACGAGAGTCTTCAGCTCGCGCGAGCGTCGCTGCAGCTGCGACTCACGCAGCCGGAACATCAGGAATCCGAACAGCAGCACTCCGCCGACGCAGACGGCCTTGAACCATGTCGTTTCATAGAAGTGCGGCAGCAGCTCGAAGCTCTGCGCCGCGCCGATCTCGTTCCACAAGCCGTCGTTGTTGCTCGCCACGACACGAAACTTGTATTTGCCCGGCGGCAACCGCGTGTAGTAAGCGGTGCGGCGGGTGTTTGCGTCGGTCCATCCCGACTCGTAGCCCTCGAGCCGGTAGCGGAAACGCACGCGCTCGGGGGCGATCATGGAGAGCGCGGCGTAGTGGAACTCCCAGTTCGTGCTGCCGGGCGGTGCACGCAGGCTGCTCATGAGGTCGAGCGCGTTGCCGTCGGCCATCACGCTTTCGAGCACGACCGGCGGCGGCAGGTCGTTGGTGCGGATGCGGCGCGGATCGACGCGCACGATGCCGCGGATGCTCGGCAGCCACAGCGTGCCGTCGCTCGCGCGCAGACCTCCATTGGTATTCCCGCCGCTGAATTCGCTGGCGCGCAATCCGTCGGCGATGTGATACGCGCGAATCTGGGGCACGATTGCGTTGGGGCGCGCGACCAGGGCTTCGAGCTCCTTGCGCGCAACGGCGAACAGTCCGCGATTGGTCGCGAGCCACAAGGTTCCGCGTGCGTCTTCGACGACCTGCAGCATGTTCTCGCGCAGCGCCGGCGCAGCCTGCGCCAGAGACACGAAGCGGCCATCGCGGTAGTAGACCAGTCCTTCCAGTGTGCCGAGCCAGAGGGCGTCGCTCTCGTCCTGATGAATCGACACGATACGCGGACTCGGCAGTCCATCTGCGAGGCCGTAGCGATGCAGCTTCTCGCCGTCGAACATCAGCAGCCCGAACGCGTCGGTGGCAATCCACATGCGGTGGCGCCGGTCCTCGAACAGGATGCTCGTCATGAACGAGCCGATGCCGCGCAACGGCGGGGGCGGGGGTGCGATGCGGCCGTCCTCGATCAGGTTGACGCCGATGTTCGAGCCGACCCACAGCCGGCCGAGATAATCCTGCGCGAGCGCCTTGACCGCGTCGCCGCTGAGTCCGTCGCCGGTGCTGAAGCGCGTGAGTCGACCGCCCTGCAGCCGAAAGACTCCACGCCCGTGCGTGCCGAACCAGACAGCGCCGTCGCGATCTTCCAGCACGGCGCGCACGCGCACGTCCTTCAAGCCGAGCTGCGGCGCGAGGTATTCAAACGTGCCGTTCTTGTAGTGAGTCAGGCCGGCATCGGTGCCGAGCCACAGGCTGCCGTCGCGCGCAGGCGCCACGCTCCACGCCAGGTTGCCCGGCAGGCCTTCGGGAGGCCCGTATGGAATGAACTTGCCGTCGTGCAGCCGTTCCAGGCCGGCGCCGAACGTGCCGAGCCAGAGACTGCCCTCGGGATCTTCGAGCAGTGCGCGCACGTCGTTGCTCGTGCGATCGCGCATGTCGAGCCAGCTGGTCGCGTTCGCGCCGACGCGAAAGACGCCGCCGCCCGTCGTTGCGACCCAGAGATTGCCGTCGCGATCGCGCAGGATCGCGCTGACGGCGGAGCCGAGATTCCGCGCGGCGGCGTAGGGCTCGAACTGACCATCACGTCCGCGGAACAGGCGGCCGTCTTCCGTTCCCAGCCAGAGCGCGCCGTCGTGGTCTTCGAGCATCGCGCGCACGTCGTAACTGCCCGCGCTCGCAGTCACTGTGATCTTTTCGAAGCGATCGGCCGAGCGCCGATGCAGGCCGCCGACGTTGGTCGCTGCCCACAAGGTGCCGTTGTTGTCGATCGCCAGGGCGCGGATTGCAGTGTCGGCGAGCCCGTGGTCGCGGCCGTAGTTGCGCACCTTTGCGCCATCGATCTCGAACAGCGCCTGGTCGGTGCCGACCCAGACGTGGCCGGCGCCGTCGGAGGTGATCGCGCGGACGTAACCGTCGCTCAGACCAGGCGTGTCGTAACTGCGAAACTGTCCGGAAGCGAAGGTCAGCACACCGACGCGGGTGCCGATCCACAGCCGGCCATCGTCATCGACATACAGCCTCGTGATGATGCGAGAGCGCAGCTGCGGCGTGTTGCCGCGGTCGAAAACCGTGAAACGCACGCCGTCGAAGCGCACGAGGCCTTCGTGCGTCGCGAGCCACAAGTAGCCGTCGGGCGTTCGGGCGAGGGCCTCGACGGAGTTCTGCGGCAGACCCTGCTGGATCTGCCAGTTGTCGAACACGTATTGGCTGACGGCCAGCTGCGGATCCAGCGCCTGGGCCGGGCGGGCGATGGCAAACAGCGCGCACGCCACGGCCAGCAGCCACACGGCTGCCCCTCCTGTGCGACTCCGGCTTGCGCTGCGTGGGTTCGGCATTGAGCTTGGCGGACGGCCGCCAAAGAGGGGCCCTCAGGCTTCGATATCGGCCGCAGCGCTCGCCGCTGGAGATCCTGCTGCGGCAAAATGTGTGACAGATGTCCGAAATGCAGTCCCGGGAAATGCGGCGCTACGGTGCCATCAGGTCGACCCTGATCGGCTACGGGGTGCTCGCGTTCGCCTTCTTTCCGCCGACGCGCACCCTGATGCTGTGGGGCGTGGGCGTGCAGATCGCCACGATCGTCGCCGGCAAGCTCATCGAGCGCCGGGTTCGCGACCCTGAGATCGCAGCGAAGGCGCTGATGTTGCTGGAACTGGTCGCGGACGGCGTGACTGTCGCGCTGTTCGCGCTGGCGACGTTCGGCGGCATTCTGCGGTTCGAAGAACAGGTATGAAGGAACGTCAATGGGCAATTCGACGCAGACCGACATCTTCGAAGGCGGTTGCACCTGCCGCGCGGTGCGCTACCGCATGACGAGCGAGCCGATGTTCGTGCATTGCTGCCACTGTCGCTGGTGCCAGCGCGAGACCGGTACAGCGTTCGCGCTCAACGCGCTCATCGAAAGCACGCGCGTCGAAGTGCTGCAGGGTCAGCCGGAAGTGATCGATACACCGTCGAACAGCGGCAAGGGTCAAAGGATCACGCGTTGTCCAGCGTGCAAGATTGCGCTGTGGAGCAACTACGGCGGCGCAGGCGACGTGATTCGCTTCGTGCGGGTCGGCACGCTCGATGAGCCGGATCGCTGGCCGCCCGACATTCACATCTTCACATCGTCGAAGCAGCCGTGGGTTGCGCTGCCGCAGAACTGTCGCGCCGTGCCTGAGTACTACAGCAGCAAGGATGTCTGGCCCGCTGCAAGCCTCGCGCGCCGTGCCGCGGTCCTGAGGTTCTGAACAAGAGGGAGGTTCGATGACTGACCAACGTTAGGCAGAGCTTACGTCCCAGCGCACTGCTCGCGCGCGTCGCTTGCGGGCATTTTGTGTTCCATCGATCCCTGGACTGTCCTCTAGGAGGCAATCGTTGTGAACACCCTGACGAGATCTCTTCTGCCGGTTGCAGTAGCAGTGACGCTGGCCGCCTGTGGTGGCGGCGGCGGCTACGGTGGCGGCGGCAACAACAATCCTCCGCCGGCCGCAGTGACGCTGGCCGACGGCCAGTTCGTTCTCGAGCGCATCGAAGGCCTCGGAATTCGCGCCAACGGCGCAACCGACAGCGCCACCGATGCGCAGGGCAAATTCAAATTCGTGGTCGGCCAGGATGCGCAGGTGTTCGTCGGCCAGGGCGCGAACAGCCTGATCGTCGGCACGCTCACGCCGACGCAGGTGGCCGGCGGCGTCGCGGCACTCGGGCTGCAGGACCTGAAGGAAGTGCAGAACGACAAGGATCAGGTGCTCGGCAATGTGCTCGTGCTGCTGCGCGCCCTCGACGCCGACGGCGATCCGACCAACGGCGTGAAGATCGATGCGGCGGCAAACGCCGCAATCGCAGCGGCGGTTGCGGGCGGCAAAACCGTCAACTTCGACCAGGACGCCGCAGCGTTTGCCGCCGATCCGGTGATCGTCGCGGTGCTTGGTACCCTCAATCGCCGGCTCGGCGATGCCAGGGCGGCCCTGCTCGATTTCACCGAGCTGTTCCCGCAGAGCCGTTCGAGCTCGATCGCGCTCACCAGCGACAATACACGCGTCGTGGTCGCCAATCGGCAGAAGAGCTCGGTGTCCGTGATTCGCGTGCGCGATGCAAACGGCGCCGATGCCGAACAGCGTCTCGCGGAGGTTGCAGTCGGCAAGGAGCCGCGCTTCGTGGTGATCAGCCCGGATGACAAGCGGGCTTTCGTGACGAGCGCCGTCGCCGGCACGCTGTCCGCGATCGATCTGACGCTTGCGCAGCCGGCGCTGGTCGGCACGCCTCTCGAAGTCGGCGTGGAGCCGCGCGGTATCGCGGTGACGCCGAACGGTACGTACGCCTTCATCGCAAATCACACCGTCGGCGAGGTGACCATCGTGCGTCTCACGACGATGCAGGTCGTGGGCAAGGTGCGCACGGGCGGCAATCCGCAGGCGATCGCGATCACCAACGACGGCGATCACAACGACGACGACGAGCGCGTGTTCGTGACGCGTCTGTTCGGTGAGCTCATCGATCCGGCACGCCCCGACGGCTTCGATGATGCGAAGCAGGGCGTGATCGACACATTCACGGTCGGCGCAGCAGTTGCCGGCAACGCGCAGGTCGCGCAGCTGCACCTCGCGCCGTTCGATTCGGGATTCGGCGCGGATCGCCGGCAGTTCTGTACGAAGACGCGTGAAGCGCTCGAAGTGGGCGTGAACGGCGAGAAGGTGATCTTCTTCAACAGCGGCGCCAACGGCGTGCCCGACGCCGCCGACAACAACAACCTGGCGAATGCGACGTTCTGCCCGGACGTCAATTCGGACGATGCCTCGCCTGGCGGTGCGATCGGCAAGGTTGCGCAGAAGGTCTACCCGAACCTGCTGTTGTCCGCGCTGGTACGCGGCCGGCAGTTGTACGTGCCCAACATCGGCGCCTCGCCCGAGCCGCCGGTCAAGTTCAACGTGAACGTACAGGGCCTCGTCGGCGTGATCGATCGCGCCCAGGGCGGCGCCGGCGCGGAGAATCCGGCGCTGTCGCTGAATCTGAACGTGCAGGTCGGCAAGGAGAAGGACCCGCTGCCGCCCGATGACAAGAACACGCTCGATCGCGTGTTCCTGAACGACCTCGTGGCCGTGGATGCCGACCGTATCGGCCGCAACTTCCTGTTCGTCAGCCGCGGCGGCAATTACGTGCTGCGCGCCAGTCTCGACGCGAACGGCAAGCTCAACATCCTCGACAGCGGCACGCCGCAAAAAGCGGTGCGATTGCAGACCGGCAACATGCCGACGGGTGTCGTGATGAGCAGCGACAGCACGCGGGCCTACGCTAACAATGAGCTGAACACCTCGGTGACAGCGCTCGATCTCGCGAACAACGTCGTACTGAAGCGGGACATCGACTCCAGCACGCCACCGGCGCCGGGTACGCAAGAGCATCGCAATCTGGTCGGCAAGCTGGTGTTCTTCAACGCGCTCGGCGTGCCGGACGTGCTCGATACCAACGGCGACGGTCAGTTCGACGTGGCTTTGCGCGACATCGATCCGCTCAAGCACCGCGGCAAGGCGTCCAACAGCGGCTGGTCGAGCTGCGCGTCGTGTCACGACGACGGCCACAGCGACAACGTCACGTGGATCTTCGAGACCGGTCCCCGCCAGACGATCCCGCTGGAAGGCATGTTCACGCACGACGTGCCCGACGTGGCCGGCCGGCTGCTGGATCAGCGCGCGCTCAACTGGAGCGCGGTCCGCGGCTCGAACACGGACTTCAACGCCAACTCGATCGGCATCCAGGGCGGCAAAGGTTTCGCCACGGAAACGCTGACGGGCGACCACACCGCGTTCGTGTTCAATCACGGACCGATCTTCGGAGTGAGCGATTCGCTCGACGCGCTGCAGGAGTGGGTGACGACAGTGCGCGCACCGATCGTGCCGCAGCTCACCAACGCGTCCGCAGGTCGTGCTGTGTTCGAGGAGCACTGCGCCAGCTGTCACGGCGGCGCGAAGTGGACCAAGAGTCAGACTCTGCCGCTGTTCCAGCGCCAGCCGGCGACCAACAGTGGTCTGCTCGCGATGTTCCCGCAAAACCCGATCGGTGCCGGCTTCTTCGATGCCGGCGGGGTGAAGCCGTTCGATGCAGACGTGATCGTCAACGGGCCGCAGCTGCTCTCGATCAATGGCAGTCAGGGCAGTCTCAAGCTGCTCGACGACGTCGGTACCTTCACGCTGGCGGGACCGCTCGAGATCCGCGGCGCGGCTGCGGTGGGCACGAAGGACACGACGCCGGGTGTGCAATCGACGCAAGGCTTCGCGGCCTTCGGTGTCGCCGGGTTCAACTCGCCGTCGCTCCTGGGCCTGAGTCTGTCCGCGCCGTACTTGCACGACGGCTCTGCTCAGTCGCTGGAAGAGGTCGCGGCCCGGCACAAGATCACCACGCCTGACGGCCACGGCGGCACGACCACAGCGACGATCGGCGCAACGCTGACGCAGCAGCAGCTGACGGATCTGCTGAACTTCGTGCGCACGATCGACGACGACACGCAGAAGTTCGATTCCGACACCGATCTGTTCATCCAGCAGAACCCGGTGCCCTGATCCCCGAGCCCGCGGACCTTCACGATCGGCCCCGGGCATTTTGCTGGTTCCTGTAGGTCGGGCTTCAGCCCGACCTACAGCCGGAAATCGAACATGACGTGGTCGCGGTCGCCCGGGTCGCCGCCGACCGACGCGTACAGGCGCATGGCTGCGGTGTTGGCGCGGTCCGTCAACACCCAGGCCTGGCCGCAGCCGAGTGCGCGACCTGCGTCGAACAGGAGTCGAAGCAGCGATTGCGCCAGCCCGCGGCGCAGATGTGTGGGAGCCACGCCGACCTCGTTGATCCACAGCTCGGCGGGCTTGTCCGGGTGCACATAGTGAACGCCGGAAGCGAACCCAACGACGACGGCGTCATCGAGCGCGACCGCGATGTGATGGCGCGCATCGCCCAGGAATTCGCGAGCCAGCGCTGGCTGCACGTCGTTGTCGAAGACACCGGCGGCGACCTGGTCCAGCACGGCGGCATCGGTCGCCTGCAGGATCCGGAATTCGATCGTCATCGCCCGATGTTCGCAGAGGCGTCGGTGCAATGGCAGCCCATCGCGTGCTAATCCGATTTCCCCGTATAGTCCGGAAACAGGGGGGATCGGGAATGGCGAGCTGGCAGGCGAAAACGACGAGCTTCGTGTTGCGGCGTTGGTTCAAGCCGCGGCTGCAGCGGGCAACCGACGCGATTGCGGCTCGCAAGGTCATGACGGGTCCGGTCAGGCCGCCGCAGCATGGAGCGCAAGCGGCGGCTGGCTCCGTAGGCGGGGTCGCGGGCGAGTGGATGACCGCCGCAAACGTGCCGACCGTCGCGACGCTGCTCTATCTGCACGGTGGCGGATACTTCGCTTTGACACCGCAGAGTTATCGCCCAGTCACGTCGGCGTTTGCGCTCGCCGGCTTCAAGACGTTTGCACCGGAGTATCGACTCGCGCCCGAGCATCCGTTTCCTGCAGGGATCGAGGATGCGATCGCCGCGTATCGCGGTCTCCTGCAGGACCATGCTCCACACCAGATCGTGGTCGCCGGCGACTCGGCTGGCGGTGGCCTCAGCATGGCGCTGCTGCTGTCGCTGCGAGAACGCGGCCTCCCATTGCCTGCTGCGGCGGTCCTGTTCTCGCCGTTTGTCGATCTCGCGGCGACCGGCGAGTCCACGCGCACCAACAGCGACCGCTGTGCAATGTTCGACAGCGAATCGTTCGGTCGTGCGGCACAGTTCTACCTGGGAGACGGGGACCGCCGCGCGCCACTGGCGTCGCCCCTCTATGCGGATCTGCAGGGTCTGCCGCCGTTGCTGATCCATGTCGGTGCCGACGAAACGTTGCTCGATGATTCGCGACGCCTCGCGGAGCGGGCGCAGCGCGCCGGCGTGAAGGTCGAACTCAAGGTCTGGCCGGCGGTGCCGCACGTCTGGCAGCTGTTTCAACGCTGGATTCCCGAAGGTCGCATGTCGCTGCGCGAGGCAGGGGTCTTCTTCGCACGCGAAGTCGGCTCATGAGCATGTCGTCCGCGCAGCCAGTGACTGTGCAGGTGAACGAGAGCTGCACTGTTTCCGGCTTGTTCGATCTCCCAGCGAATGCGCGCGCGTGCTTCGTGTTCGCGCACGGCGCCGGCGCAGGAATGAACCATGCCTCGATGGCGTCGGTCGCCGACGATCTCTCCCGCCAGGGAGTCGCGACGTTGCGTTATCAGTTCCCGTACATGGAGCGGCGCTCCCGCAGGCCGGATCCGCCGGCGCTCTGTCACGCGACCGTGCGTGCGGCCGTCGCCGAAGCTACGCGTCTCGCACCGGGACTGCGGCTCGTCGCCGGCGGCCGGTCGTTCGGCGGCCGCATGACATCGCAGGCGCAGGCGCTTGCGCCGTTACCCAATGTCGCGGGTCTGGCGTTTCTGGCGTTCCCGCTGCATCCGGCCGGTCGCCCGTCGCAGGAGCGCGCGGAGCACCTGTCGAACGTCGACATTCCGATGCTGTTCCTGACCGGCACGCGCGATGACCTCGCGACGCTGGAGCTGCTGCAGCCGGTCGTGCAGCGCCTCGGCTCGCGCGCTACATTGAAACTCCTGCAGGACGCCGATCATTCCTTTCACGTGCGCGCCTCGTCAGGTCGGCGCGATCCGGACGTCAGGCAGGAATTCGTGAGCACGCTGGTGGACTGGATCTCGGGGCTGACGTGGCCGACACCAAGAAACTGAAGATCGCAGCAGCCATTTCGCTGTCGTTCACCGGCATCGTCGTGCTCATCATGGGGCTGCTGGTGAAACGCGTGATCACGTTCCAGCTCGCGATGCTGATGCTGGTCGCGCTGCTCGGCCTGTACTTCGGTTTCGGCGTGCTCATCGCGCTCTACCGCTTCGTCGGCCGGCTCAAGTAGCTCTTGCGTAGGGGAACTTCGGCGGGGCCGCGGACGTTTGCGCGTGATACGTCCGATTGTTCCTGGGAGCAACTCATGAATCTCAAGATCCTGTGGGCCACGCTCGCGGCGACGGCGGCGCTCGGCATTGCGGCGTGCGAGAAGCAAGGTCCGGTGGAGCGCGCCGGCGAAGAGGTCGACGAGGCAGTCGACACGATCAAGAACGGCGGCGAGGAATCGACGGCAAACAAGGTCGATGACGCGCTCGACGAGGCGCGCGAGAAGGCCAAGGACGCCGCCGAGGACGCCAAGAAGTAGCGGGGCCATCCCCCGTAATCACCCCGACTGCGCAGGCGCGGCCGTAGTGTTTCACTCCCCGCCCAACCCTTCGAGAGGGACGGTGCGGATGACCGCGTCGAACGGCGTGGCAGTGCAGTCGGGTGCGCGCATCATGATCGTGGAAGACGAGCGCATCCTCGCGCTCGATCTGGCCGAGACGCTCGACGAGCTCGGCTACACGGTCGTGGGCCTGGCCTCGCGCGGCGAGGAAGCGATCGAGCTGGCGCGCCAGCTCCATCCGGAGCTGATCCTGATGGATGTGCGGCTTGCCGGCGAGATCGACGGCATCATGGCGGCCGAGACGATCCGCGATGAGCACGATGTTCCAGTGGTGTTCCTCACTGCGCACGCGGACGACGATACGCTACAACGCGCGACGTCCTCGGAGGCTTCCGCGTACCTGGTCAAGCCGTTCAAGCCGCCGGACCTGCGTTGCGTGATCGAGATCGCGCTTCACAAGCATGCGACCGACGTGCGATTGCGCGAGAACGAGCGGTGGCTCGAGCAGACGCTGCAGCAACGGACTGCGGCACTCGAAGCTGCGAACCGCGAGCTCGAAGCGTTCAACTATTCGGTAGCTCACGATTTGCGCGCGCCGTTGCGCGGCATCGATAGCTTCAGCCAGCTGCTGGTCGAGCGGTATTCGCAGCGGCTCGACAGCGAGGGTCTCGCGTATCTAAATCGCGTTCGCGTCGCGGCGGGGCGCATGTCGCAGCTGATCGACGCGCTGCTGGCTCTGGCACAGGTCGGTCGCAGCCAGCTGCAGCCGATCGATCTGGATTTCTCGCACCTCGTGCAGTCCGTCGCGACCGAGGTTGCGGCAGCGAATCCGGACCGCAGCGTACCTGTCGTCGTTGCCCCCGGCATGCGCGCATACGGCGACCCGCGGCTGCTGCGGATCGTTGTCGCCAACCTGCTGGAGAACGCATGGAAATTCACGGTGCGGCGGCCACGACCCGCGGTCGAAGTGGGCCCTCGTCAGAACACGGTGTTGCCGACTTACTACGTGCGTGACAATGGCGCCGGCTTCGATCCGGCGTACGCGTCGCGGCTGTTCGGAGCCTTCCAGCGCCTGCATCCAGATCGCGAGTTTCCCGGCACGGGGATTGGGTTGGCCATCGTGCAGCGGGTGATCACGCGTCATGGCGGGACGGTGTGGGCGGATTCGAGGCCGGATCAGGGCGCGACGTTCTATTTCACGTTGCCGCCCAACAAGTAGGGCTGAAGTCGGACCTGCCGCTGCCAGCGTTCGGCCTACGGCAATTTGGGAACCCGAGGCGCGGCAGCGCGTTGGGAGCCATCAGCGCCCGCCGGGGCATCAAATGGGAGGTCCCGATGGATTTAGGCTTTGAAACGTGCGGTAACGCAACGATCATTGCCTACGACGGCGATGCAGCTGTCGTGGCCACTGACCCCTGGATCCGGGGCGCGCAATACTTCGGTTCCTGGACTCTGCCTTACCATTTCACTGCTCAGCAGCAGGAACAGCTCGCGCGCGTGCGTTACGTGTGGGTCTCGCACGGTCATCCCGACCACGTGAATATCGAATCGCTCGAAGCCTTCCGCGACAAGATCGTGTTGGTGCCCACGCATCGGGGCGATCGCATCGCGACGGATCTGCGCAAGCTGGGTTTCAAAGTGCAGGACGTGCCGAGCGGTGAGTGGCTGCAACTGTCGCCGCGAGTGCGCGTCCTTTGCTGCACGGACTGGAATCAGGATGCGGCGCTACTGCTCGCATTCGGCAACGAATGCGCGTTGCTCAATCTGAACGATGGCGGTGCGCTCGGTACCCGGGCACAGCTGCAGCGCGAGCTGCTGCGATTCCGTAAGCGGTTCGTGCTGCGCCTGATCAATTATGGCGATGCGGACATGATGAATTACTTCACGGAGGAGGGCGAGCGCATCAAGCCCATCGCCGCGTACCCGAAGCCGCTCGGCTTCGAGTACGACGAGTTGCTCAAGCGCTGGCACGGGACTCACACGGCGCCGTTCTCGTGTAACCACGTGTACTCCCGGACCGATTCGCAGTGGGCCGCTCCATACGAGACGCCGCAGGAGGCCCATGCAAAGGGTTTTTCGCACCGGCGGGGCGAGTTCATTCCCGGATACTTCTCCTACGACGTCACGCGTGACCGGATCGAGCTGACGCCGATGGTGCGCGCAGCTCTCGAGGTGCGTGCGCCCGAGGAATTCGGCGACAACTGGAGCGAGCCGCTCGAGCCCGGCGAGCACGCCGAGTTGCAGGCCTACCTGGGCAAGTTCGAGCACGTGCGCGACAAGTTCCAGTTCATCAACTTCCGGGTTGGCGGCCGCGACAACGTCGTCGACCTGGCGGGCCCGAAGGGCCGCGGCATCACTTTCGAGGCACCGCGAGGCTCGCTGATGTTCGCCGTACGCAACGAGATCTTCGACGACCTGCTGATCGGCAACTTCATGAAGACGACGATGCACGGCGGGCCGCGCTCGCTGTATCCGGATTTCACGGCCTTCGTCGCGAAGTACGGCGACAACGGACGCGCGTTCACGCACGCGCAGCTCCATGATTATTTCACTGCGTACCGACAGGCAGCGGGCTTCCAGGGATGGATCGATCAGATGCGCGTCCAGGGGACGCGCAAAGTGCGCGGCCTGTTGAGCGGCAATCGTCAGTTGTATCTGCTCGCTCGGCGCATCTATGGGTACGTCAAATCTTGAGGCGCCGCGCGCGTGACGCCCGGGGTGTCATAAAGTATTTCATCCGCAGGGAGTGACGCGCCGGGGCAGGCTACAATCGGGCATCGATGCTGCCCGATCGCCCATGAAACGCCCCCTCGATACCTACGCCGAGAAGCGGGCCTTCACACGCACGCCCGAGCCGGCGCCGAAACTGCCGACCGACCGTCGTGGGCCCCTCCTGTTCGTGATCCAGAAACATGCGGCCCGGCGCCTGCACTACGACTTCCGCCTCGAGCTCGACGGCGTGCTCAAGTCCTGGGCCGTGCCGAAGGGGCCTTCGCTGGAATACGGCGACAAGCGTCTGGCCGTCGAAGTGGAGGACCATCCGTTCGACTACGGTTCCTTCGAGGGCGTGATACCGGCCAGGGAATATGGCGCGGGCAACGTCATCGTCTGGGACTGCGGCGTGTACTCGCCGGACGAGGACGAGCGCTACTCGTTCACCAATCGCGAGGAGGCGCAGAAACGCATTCGCACCGAGCTGGCGGCAGGCAAGCTCAACATCTTCCTGCGCGGCGAGAAGTTGAAGGGTTCGTTCGCGCTGGTGCGCACCTCGACGGCCAAGTCGTGGCTGTTGCTCAAGCACAAGGATCGATTCGTTAGCAGCACCGGCAGCGATGTGCTGGCGCGCAGCCGTTCCGTGCTTTCGGGACGCTCTCTCGATGAGCTCGCCGGCAATAGCGCTCAGCGGCTCGATGCTGCCGTGCTCGGACCTACCGGCCCGAGCGAAACGATCCCGAAGAAGCTCGAGCCGATGCTGGCGGAGATCGGCGAGGAGCCTCGTTCCGATCCGCAGTGGCTGTACGAGCCGAAGGTCGACGGCTATCGCGTGATCGCATTCGTGCAGGACGGAGCAGTGCGGCTGCAGTCCCGCCGCGGCATCGACCTCACGACCGCGTTCCCGGAAATCGTGGCCGATCTGCAGGCCCAGGCCGTCGATTCGATGATCGTCGACGGCGAGATCGTCGCGCTCGATGCGACCGGCCAGCCTTCATTCAACGCCCTGCAGAACCGGCGCGAGCTGAAGACGCCGGCGGAGCTCGCAGCCGCGCAGCGCGAGTCCCCGGTCATCCTGTTGTGCTTCGATCTGCTGCACTTCGCCGGGATCAATCTGCGAGGTGCGCCGTACATCGATCGGCGCCGCTACCTGTCGCAATGCTTGCTGCCGAGCGTGCATCTGCAGCTGGTTCACGTATCGGACGACGCGGAGAAGCTGTACGCGGCATCGCTCGCCAGCGGCTTCGAAGGCATCGTCGCCAAGCGCAAGGACAGCCCGTATCAGCCGGGCAGGCGTACCGGCGCGTGGCTCAAGCTGAAAGCGACGCAGACGGCAGAGTTCGTGGTCGGCGGCTACACGCAAGGGAAGGGCGCGCGCGAGGCGCTCGGCTCGCTGCTGCTCGGCTACTGGACCGGCAGCAAGCTGCACTTCGCCGGGCACGTCGGGTCGGGGCTGGATGACAGAGTCGTCGCCGAGCTCAGCAAGCGCTTCGCGAAGCTGGAGCGCAAGGCACCACCGTTTGTCGAGAAACCTCCACTGCATCGACCGACCACCTGGCTCGATCCCGAGCTGGTCGTGGAAGTGAGCTTCTCCGACTGGACGCCGGACGGCATGCTGCGCGCGCCGGTGTTCGAGCGCGTGCGCGACGACATCGAGTCTCGCAGCATCAAGGGCGGCCCGAAGGCGAAGCGCGTCAAGCCGGCCAGGCTCGCGACGCCGCCGAACGAAGTCGCCGAGGTGTTGCAGCAGCTCGAGAATCCGTCGAACCGCATCGACCTGGTCGTCGGCGGCGCGAGGCTCCGCCTCACCAATCTCGATCGCGTCTACTGGCCCGCGGATCCCGCGGCGAAGCAACCGGCAATCACGAAGCGCGACCTGGTCCGCTATCTCGCCGCCGTGTCGCGCTACATGCTGCCGCACTTGCGCGACCGGCCGCTGACGATGATCCGCATGCCCGAAGGCATCACGGGCGAGCGCTTCTACCAGAAGCACTGGGAGCAGGCGCGTCCGGATTTCGTGCAGATGGTGAGCGTCTACTCGGGGCACAAAGACGAGAAGCATGCCTACGTCGTCGCCAACAACCTGCCGACGCTACTGTGGCTCGGTCAGAGCGGCACGCTGGAGTTTCACGTCTGGCATTCGCGCGCCAACGTCGCGCCCGACACCGCGAGCAAGAGCACCGACTACGACAGCTCCGAGGAGTCGCTCTCCGACTCGGTGCTGAACTACCCCGACTACCTGGTGTTCGACATCGATCCTTATATCTACTCGGGCAAGGAACCGGCGGGCGCCGAGCCGGAGTTGAACAAGAAGGGCTTCGAGGGCGGCCGCCGCGTCGCCTTCTGGCTGCACTCGCTGCTGAAGCAGATGTCGCTCGAAGCGGTGGTGAAAACCTCGGGCAAGACCGGTCTGCACGTGTTCGTGCCGATCAACCGCACCGTCACTTTCGACGGCGCCCGGGAGATCACCGAGATGGTCGGGCGGCACCTGCTCAAGGCGCACCCGAGGGAGATCACGATGGAGTGGGCCACCCAGAAGCGGACCGGCAAGATCTTCATCGATCACAACATGAACGTGCGGGGCAAGACGCTGCGGGTCGCCTACTCGCCCTGCGGCTCTCCCGGCGCTACCGTTTCCATGCCCCTGACCTGGGAAGAGCTGGAAGCAGCCGACCCGACCGACTTCACCATTAATAATGTGGTGGCGAGATTGGAAAAGTCGGGGGACCGATGGCATGATGCGCTCTCGGCAAAACAGAGCCTTGCAGACGCTTTCGGAAGTAACGGTCGAACAACGGCGCAAGAGTAGGTCGGGCTTCAGCCCGACAACATCAAGGGTTTCGTATGGCCGCACCACGCTCCATTGGCTCACTCACCGTCTCGTTCGGACTGGTCGCTATTCCGGTGAAGCTGTTCACCGCGACCCAGTCGCAGAACTCGATCTCCTTCAACATGCTGCACAAGACTTGTGGCTCGCGCCTCAAGCAGCAGTACGTCTGCGCCAAGGAAGGTGTGATCGTCGAACGCGACGAGACGGTGAAGGGCTACGAGTTCGCCAAGGACCAGTACGTGCAGTTCACGCCCGAGGAGATCAAAGCGCTCGAAGAAGCGGGCTCGCACGCGGTGGAGCTCTCGGAGTTCGTGCCGGTCGAGTCGATCGACCCGGTGTACTTCGACAAGACGTACTACCTCTCGCCTGACAAGGGCGCGAACAAGCCGTATGCGTTGCTCATCGAAGCGATGAAAGAGGCGAAGCTCGCGGCAGTCGGCCGCTGGGCGACGCGCGGCAAGGCATACATCGTGCTGATCAGGCCGATCAACGACGTGCTGACGATGCAGCAGCTGCATTTCGCCGCTGATGTGCGCCCGTCGACGGAAGTGGAAGTGCCGAAGACCGAATTGAAGCCGGCCGAGCTCAAGCTCGCGAAGCAGCTGATCGAGCAGCAGACGTCGGCGAAATTCGACCCGGCCGCGTACACCGACGAGCATCGCGGCCGCATCCAGGCCGAAATCCAGAAGAAAGTCGAAGGACAGGAGATTTCCGTGGCTGAGATCGAACCCGAGAGCAGCGGCAAGGTGATCGACCTGATGGAGGCGCTGCGCGCCAGCCTGGAGCGCACCGAGTCGGCGAAGGAATCCGCCGCCAAGCTCGGCCCGCGCAAAGAGGCAAAACGCGTCGAGCAGCCTGCGAAGACCGCACGCAAAGCGAGTCGTCGGTAGCTCTCGCCGAGTCTGCCGATGCAATCGTACAGCGTGCGGGACATCGAGCGAGTCCTGCAACTGTCCCGCAGCACCGTTCGAGGTCTCATCGACGTCGGCTTCGTCACGCCGACGCGCGGGCCGCGGCGCGAGTACCGCTTCTCGTTCCAGGACCTCATCGTGCTGCGCGCGGCGCGCGCGCTCATCCAGGCGAAGGTTTCACGACGTCGCATCCGGCGCTCGCTGGAGGACCTGCGCAAGCATCTGCCGCAGACCATGCCGCTGTCCGGTCTGAGCATCTGCGCGGTCGGCGATCGGGTGGTCGTGCGCGACGGCAACAGTCAATACCAGGTCGACAGCGGTCAGTACGTGCTCGGTCTGGACGTCACGGTCGAAGACGGCGTGCTGCGCGTCGTGGAGAAAGAGTTTGGGCCGAAGGGTGACGAGGTCGCAGCGCCGCCGCGAAATGCCGAGGAGTGGTTCGACGACGCGCTGGACCTGGAAGAGGACGGCGACATCGACGCGGCAATCGACGCATACAAGCAGACCGTCGCACTCGACGGACAGAATGTCGCCGCATGGATCAACTGGGGCCGGCTGCTGCACGATCGCGGCAACAGGCGCGAGGCGGAGGCGGTGTATCGCCGCGCAATCGAGCTGTGCGGCGCGGATTCGGTGCTGATGTTCAACCTCGGCGTGCTGCTTGAAGACCTGGGCCGCACGCAAGCTGCGGTCGAGGCCTACCAGGCGGCAGTCGGTGAGGATCCCGCGCTCGCCGACGGGCACTACAACCTCGCGCGCCTGTACGAATCGCTCGGCCAGCCGCAGCACGCAATCCGGCATCTCGGCGAGTATCGGCGCCTGCTCCACAGCGAGAGCCGCTGACATGGGCCTGTGGGTGGGCACGTCCGGCTATGCGTATCCGGAGTGGCGCGGCACCTTCTATCCCGAGAAGATGCAGACGACCAAGATGCTGCCGTATTACGCGGCGCGCTTCACGACCGTCGAGATCAACAACACCTTCTACCGCATGCCGAACGCGAAGCTGCTCGAAGGCTGGAGCGCGCAGACGCCGGAGCACTTCAAGCTGACGCTCAAGGCGCCGCAGCGGATCACGCACCAGAAGCGGCTCAGGGACTGCGCCGACGACGTGAAGTACTTCCTGGAAGTCGCCGCGACGCTCGGACCGAAGCTCGGCGCGATCCTGTTCCAGACGCCCCCGTATCTGCGCATGAGCCTCGAAGTGCTCGACGGTTTCCTGGAGATGCTGCCGGCCGGGCTGTGCGCGGCGTTCGAGTTCCGGCACAAGTCATGGATGGAACCGGACGTGTTCAGCCGCCTGCAGGCGAAGGGTCTCGCGCTGTGCGTCGCCGACAGCGAGAACTTCTCGACGCCGGTGGAGATCACCGCCGGGTACGCGTATTTCCGCTTGCGCGACGAAGGCTACCAGCCGCAGGACATCGAGCGCTGGGCGCAGGTCATTCGCGAGAAGACCGCGGCGTCCAGCGACGTGTTCGTCTACTTCAAGCACGAAGAGGCGGGCATCGGCACGCAGTTCGCGCAGCAGCTGATCCAGCATTTGTCAGGCTAAAGCCTGACCCACTCCTCGAATCAACCTCAGGTCAGGCTTCAGCCTGACCTTCAGTCGATTACCTGGGAGGTAACGACTGGACCTGATGCAGCGAGAACGACGGCCGGATGACGGTGAGGCGCGCCCGCATGCTCGGATTTGCACGGCCGGCGGGTGCTGCGCTTTCACGCCACGCGTCGGCAACGCGCCACGCACCGGCCGTCGCGGCCTGTGCACGCAGATGGCTCGCTATGGCCTCGGCCATGGTCACGAAACTTCCCTTGAACATGCTTACCCCGGACTTATCCACATCCCAATCTCAAAGACGCACCGCGTCCGCGCAATTCGACTCTGAAGAGCAGAAAAGTTGCGTGAAGAACGGTGCGTCAATGGCCTCATGACTTCGATTGCGCCTTGGGCGCCGGCGGGCCGTTGAACTCGGACTCGATCGTGACGGCGACCTGGTCGCCGACACCCATGTTGGTGCCGGCCAGCGGAATGCCGCCGGAGATGCCGAACTCGGACCGCCGCAGCACTGCGTGAGCAGAGAAGCCCACGCGTGCCTGTGGATCCATGGGGTGGCCAGCGTAGCCGCCGTTATAAGTTGCCTCGAGCAGAATCGGCTTGGTGACACCACGCAGAGTCAGTTCGCCATGCACGCGCAGGGCGCCGTTGCCGAGGTCCTCGACCTGGGTCGTGCGGAAGGTGATCTCGGGGAACTTCGCGGCATTCAGCCACTGCTCGCCCTGCAGCTCGGCATTGAAGTCGTACTTCGGATCGGGGTAGTCCGTCTCGATCGAGCGCGCATCGACCGTCGCCGTCAGCTGCGTGGCGGTGACGTTGCGTGGGTCAAAATGGAGCTGTGCATCGACGCCGCGGAAGCGCGCCGTGAAGTGCGAAAAGCCCATGTGGCTCACGCGGAAGATCAGCGACGTGTGCGCCTTGTCCACCTTGTAATCGCCGGCAGGAACGTTCGGCGAGTGCGCGGCGGCGATCGACGGTTCGCCGGCAGGCTCGGCGGCAGTTTCAGCGGCGGGGGCAGCAGGTGCCGCTGCGGGCGCCGGCTCGATCGCCGCCTGGGGTGGCGCGTCCTTCTGGGTGCACGCGGCCAGGGCAGTCAACACGAGCAGCAAGACAAAGCGTTTCATGACAAGCCTCCATGAAGGTGGGTTCTGTTCCTAGGACGGATGGTGACAGGCAAACCCGACAAGAACGGACAAGTTTACCGTGTCGGTGCCTATAGAATGGCGGTCCGGAAGGCGGCCCACCGAACATCAACTGCCGCGAGCGGGAGCAACACACATGAGAAAAATTTCAGGGGCGCACTGTGCCGGCCTCGCGATACTGCTTTGTGTAGGCCCGTGGGTCATGGCGGCACACGCGGACGAGCCCGTCGGCAACGCCGCGGCGGATACAGCCGGATGGAAGACGATCCCGGGTGGACACGGCACGGGCTGCGCCACCGGCGCCACGCCTTACGAGTTCTACGTTCACGAAGGTGATCCGCGGCGCATCGCGCTTTATTTCCAGGGCGGCGGCGCTTGCTGGACCACCGGCACCTGCGGGCTGGACGGGCAGGCGACTTTCGACCCGTCCGTCGACGACAAGGACCGGCCGTGGCTCAAGGGGCCCGGCGTCGGCGGGATCCTCGACGCCGCCAATCCCGCCAATCCGCTGCGCGAGTTCACGATCGTGTTTGCGCCGTATTGCTCGGCGGACGTCCATCTGGGCGTGGACACAAAGCGTTACGAGACCACTGACGGCAAGTCCCTCAACGTCACCTATCACGGCCTCGCCAATTCGCAGCGGGTCATGGACTGGGTGAAGCAGCAGTACCAGGACCCCAAGCAGGTGTTCGTCAGCGGCGGCAGCGCGGGCGCGATCCCGTCGCCGATCTTCGCTTCGCAGCTCGCGCGCCATTACACGAAGGCGCACGTAGTGCAGCTCGGCGACGGTGCCGGCGGCTATCGCACGATGCGACTGGCGCCGCAGCTCGAGTTGTGGGGTGCGACGCGCGCCCTGAAGCACGATCCGTTGTACACCGACATCAACATCGAGACGGCGAACTTCGAGGAGTTCTACTCGCACGCGGCACCCGTGCCCAACCTGCAGCTCGCGCAGATCAATAGCATCGAGGATCGCACCCAGCTGTTCTTCCTCGCGCAGCTCGGCAATCAGGTGACGTCGCTCGCGCCGCTCCTGAGCGCTAACATTGCGGATCTGCGCAAGTCGAACCCGAAGCTGCGTACGTATACGATGCCGGGCGCCGTGCATACCGTGCTGACGCGGCCGGACTTCTACACCGCAAAGGTCGACGACGTAGCGCTGACGAAGTGGCTCGACGACCTGGTGAACGGCCGCAGGACCGCCAACGTCGGCGACTCGCTGCTGGGACCCGGCGGCGCCGAGCGGCTGCAATGAAAAGAGGAAAGATCGTGACATTCAAGCGTTTTGGCTGGGCTCTCTGCAGCGGAATGTTTTTGCTGACGACTGCCGCGCACGCGGCCGAGGACGCAGCGCTGGCGCATGCGCGCAGGCTCCTGCAGTCCGCGATCCTCGTCGACGGACACAACGATTTGCCGTGGGCGATACGCGAGAACAAGACAGCGCCGGGCGACGTGAAGGCTTATGACCTGCGCAAGCCGACACCGGGCAATACGGACCTCGCGCGCCTGAGACTCGGCGGCGTGGGTGCACAGTTCTGGTCCGTGTACATTCCGGGCGAGCTGGACGGCGGCTTCGCGCGCACGCAGCTCGAACAGATCGACATCGCGCGGCGGATCATCGCGCAGTATCCGGACCGGCTGCAGTTCGCGACCTCGGTCGCTGACATCCGCGCCGCGCACAAGGCCGGCAAGATCGCCTCGCTCATGGGCATGGAAGGCGGACACGCGATCGAGGACTCGCTCGGCGCGCTGCGTGCCTACTACGACCTCGGCGTGCGCTACATGACGTTGACGCACAATGTGAACCTGAGCTGGGCGGACTCGCAGGCGAAGCCGCCGGAGCACGGCGGCCTGACGCCGTTCGGCGAGCAGGTCGTGCTCGAGATGAACAAGCTCGGCATGCTGGTCGACCTCTCGCACACCTCCGACGGCACGATGGACGACGCGCTGCGCGTTTCCAAGGCGCCGGTGATCTTCTCGCATTCCTCGGCGCGGGCGATCTGCGACGTGAAGCGCAATGTGCCGGATGACATCCTGCGGCGGCTCAAGGCCAACGGTGGCGTCGTGATGGTCACGTTCGTGGCCGGCTTCATCGATCCAGCGGTCGCGGCGATCCAGGTGCCCGCGATGGCGGAGATCACGCAGCGCTCCGCGGGCAAGAGCCCGCAGGAGCGGGCGAAAATCGAGGAGGAAGTGCTCGGCAAGCTCAAGATGCCACCGACCTCGATCGCGAAAGTCGCGGATCACATCGAGCACATCCGCGACGTCGCGGGCGTCGAGCACATCGGTCTCGGCGGCGACTTCGACGGCAACTCCGAGTGGCCGCAGGGCCTGTCGGATGTGTCGATGTATCCGAACCTGTTCGCGGAGCTGATCCGCCGCGGCTGGAGCGATCACGACCTGACGCTGCTCGCCGGCGAGAATCTGCTGCGCGCGTTCGCGCAAGCCGAGGCCGTCTCCAAACAGCTCTCCAAGTAGGTCGGGCTTCAGCCCGACTCCGGCGTGACCATGACCGCTCGCTGGCAGTTCTGGATCGATCGCGGCGGCACGTTCACGGACATCGTCGGCCGCAGGCCGGACGGCGGGCTCGTCACGTTGAAGCTGCTGTCCGAGAATCCCGGCCGCTACCGCGACGCTGCCGTCCAGGGCATTCGCGCGCTGCTCGGGCTCGGCGAGGAGCCGATTCCGCCGGGCACGATCGATGTCGTGCGCATGGGCACGACCGTTGCGACCAACGCTCTGCTGGAACGCAAGGGCGATCGTACTGTGCTGGCGATCACGCGTGGCTTCGCGGACGCGCTGCGCATTGGCTATCAGAATCGTCCCAAACTGTTCGTGCGGCACATCGAGCTCCCTTCGATGCTGTACGAGCAGGTCGTCGAGATCGACGAGCGTATCGGCGCGCACGGCGCTGTCGTGCGCGCTCCCGACCTGCAGCGAGCGGAGCGCGAGCTGCGAGCCGCATTCGACCGCGGGATCAGGTCATGCGCGATCGCCCTGCTGCATGGCTACCGCTACCCGCAGCACGAGCGGCAAATCGAGGAGCTCGCGCGGCGCATCGGCTTCGTACAGGTCTCGGTCTCGCACCAGGTCAGCCCGCTGATGAAGCTGGTGGCGCGTGGCGACACGACGGTCGTCGATGCGTACTTGTCGCCGGTCCTGCGACGCTATGTGGATCAGGTGGCCGCACAGCTTCCGGGAGTGAAGCTGCAGTTCATGCAGTCTTCCGGCGGTCTTGCGGACGCGCAGCAGTTCCACGGCAAGGACGCGATTCTGTCGGGGCCCGCCGGCGGCATCGTCGGTGCGGCGCGTACGGCGCAGCAGGCCGGCATCCGCAAGATCATCAGCTTCGACATGGGCGGCACTTCCACGGATGTCGCTCACTACGCCGGTGAGTATGAGCGGGCCTTCGATGCAGAAGTCGCCGGCGTGAGGCTGCGC
>Ga0209382_10001355_pt1 | contig 38683 bp, 35 predicted proteins | sample SoiMetdeltSBSDD5_FD_187599 | JGI IMG/M metagenome (GOLD analysis project Ga0209382, IMG submission 187599) | Bulk soil microbial communities from a Populus tree surrounding site in Tennessee, USA - Soil MetaG P. deltoides SBSDD5 (SPAdes) (version 2) | ecosystem: Environmental > Terrestrial >... | reverse complement strand
CGGCCGCTGGATCCTCGTGCTCGACGTCGAGCAGGTGTCCGGCCAGCCGATCACCGGGCGCGCGCGCATCGACGTCGGCGGAACGGCGGCCCGGCCCCAGCTCATCGAAGGCGACCGTGTGGTCCTGTGGGCGGAGCTGCGCGTGCCGCGCGGCCTGAGCGACCCCGGGGCCTTCGATGCCGCCGCGCAAGCCCGCCGCGACGGCATCCACGCGGTGGGGCGCGCCAAGAGTCCACGGCTCGTGGAGGCGACGGGCGAGCGCGATGCGGGATGGCTCCGCGATCGGGCCGCGCGGGCGCGACGCTGGTCGCGCGCGCGCCTCGCCGCCGCCCTCCCCCCCGGCCGCGAGCAGGCGCTGGTGCGCGCGATGGTGCTCGGCGAGCGCACGGCATTGGACGCGGAGACGTCCGAGACCTTCCGCATGGCGGGCACGTACCACGTGCTCGCGCTGTCCGGCGCGCAGGTGGCCATGGTGGCGGCGCTCCTCGGGTGGCTCCTGCGCAGGCTGGGGGCGGCGCCGGTGCCGCGCGCGCTGGTCCTCTCCTCCGCCCTCGTCTTCTACTGCGCGTTCGTGGGAGGCGACGTGCCCGTCCTCCGGGCCACGGTCATGGCCGCGGTCGTGCTCGTCGGCCGCACGCTCGACCTCGACGGCGACGCCGCGAACCTCCTCGGGCTGGCTGCCCTTCTCCTGCTCGCGCATCGCCCCTCGTCGATCGGCGACGTCGGGTTCCAGCTCTCGTTCGCGGCTACGCTGGGCCTCGTCCTCCTGACTCCTCCGTTGATGCGCCTCCTCCCGCCCCTTCCCTGGGGCGCGGAGATCGCGCTGGCCTCGTCGCTGGCCGCGCAAGCCGCGCTCGGGCCGCTCCTCGCCTGGCACTTCCATCGCCTCGCTCCCGCCGCCCTCCTGCTGAACCTCGTGGCGGTCCCGCTGAGCGGCGCGGTGCTGCTGGCGGGGTTCGCGATCCTGATCGTCTCCGCGCTGGCCCCGCCGCTCGTCTCCGTCGTCTCCGGGATGGCCTGGCTGTGCGCGCGCGCGCTCCTCCTCTCGGGCGAAGTGGTCCGCCTCGCCCCCTGGCTCGACGTCCGCGTGGCCACGCCCGCCCTCGGCCCGGCCCTGGTGTCGATGGCCGGGCTCGCCGCCCTCGCCCGCGGAAACCGCCGCGGCCTCGTCCTGTGGGCGGCGGGCACGCTGTGCCTGGTGTGCGGCTGGGGTCCGCGGACGATCGACGGCCGCCTGCACGTCACCTTCCTGGACGTCGGGCAGGGGGACGCGATCGTGATCCGCTCGCCGCACGGCCGCACCTGGATGGTCGACGCCGGCGGCTCCTTCGACGCGCGCTTCGACATCGGCGAGGCCGTGGTCGGCCCCTATCTCTGGCGCGACGGCGCGCCCGTGCTGCGCGGCCTCGTCCTCACTCATGCCCACCCGGATCACGTGGGCGGCGTGCCCTTCCTCCTCCGGGCCTTCGACGTGCGCGAGGTATGGGAGGGCATCGCTCCTCGAAGTGACCGCGCGTACGACGAGCTGGCGGCGGCGCTCACCGCCGCGCGCGTCGCTCGCCGCGCCGTCTCCCGCGGCCTCGAGGCGGAGTGGGACGGCGTGCACGTCTCCATCCTCGGTCCGGCGCCGCCGTCGCGCGCGCCCTGGCGCACCCGCAACGACGACTCCGTGGTCCTCGCGCTGCGCCACCGCGAGATCGTCCTGCTCCTCACCGGCGACGTGGAGGCGGCGGGGGAGTCCGCCCTCGACGTCCCACGGGCCTTCGCGCTGAAGGTGGCCCACCACGGGAGCCGGTCCAGCAGCACGGCCCGGCTGCTGGCCCGGGCGGCGCCCCGCCTGGCCGTCGTCTCCGTCGGCGACCACAGCCGGTTCGGCCATCCCCATCCCGAAGTCGTGGCCCGTTACCAGGCGGCGGGGATCCCGCTCCTCCGGACGGATCGCGACGGCGCGATCACGCTCACGACGGACGGAACACGGGTCTGGATGGCGACCCATGCCGACGGTTGGACGGCTCGTATCCGTTGAACTGTGGTAACATCCGGCTCCTGCCGGCGATCCGGAGCAGGCCCCTTTCTCGCCGCGCCGAGGGCCGCCCGGGGGGAGCGCACGAGAGGCGAGCGGGCCTGTCTCCTGGGAATGAGCGAAGACAAGAAGCCCTTCACTGTCAGCGACCGCCGGCATTTCACCCCGGAAGGGGAAGTCCGGAAATCGGACGCTGACGAGCCGCAGGCTGGTCCTCCGGGCGTGACGGGCGGGGAGCCGGCCGCGCCGGCCTCCGCCGGGGTCCCCTCGGCCCCAGCCGATGCGGACGACGAGCGGGCCAGCCGCTTCCCCAGCGATTTCCTGGGCCTGCTCATCTCCCTCGGCGCGCAAGGGAGCATGCTGCTCATGGGCGGGCCGGAAGGCGAGGCGCCCGATCTCGAAGGCGCGCGCTCGCTCATCGAGCTCCTGGGCGTGCTCAAGGAGAAGACCGAGGGCCGGCGGACCGCGCAGGAGGACCAGCTCATCGAGGGCCTCCTCTACGAGCTGCGGATGGCATTCGTGCAGGCCACCAAGGCGGCGGGCCGGTGACCGTTCTCGCCGCCGCCATCCTCCCTCTCCTTCTCGTCGCGCCGCCGGGCGACAAGGTGATCGACGTCCGGGCCCGGCAGGCGCCCGTGGCCAGCAGCTTCGAGACGCTCTGGGCGAACTACCAGAAGGCGGAGAGCAAGGCCGACAACGAGGGAATGCAGTCCGCGATGCGCGAGATCCGCCGGCTCCGCATCGAGAGGAACATCCGGGGCCTGGAGACGATCGCGCTCGCCCGCGTCGCGGACGGCGTGGCCGCCCTGCGCGCGGGGGAGAACGCGCGCGCGGAGACGGCATTCCGCGACGCCATCGCGCTCGATCCGCATCTGCCGGACGGATACTTCGGCCTCGCCCAGTACGACGTGAAGAAGGGGCCGCTCGGTCTCGTGCCCGCGGTCAAGGACACGCTGGCCGGCACGATGGCCCGGCTCCGCACCGCGCGCGGCGCGCACTACCTGTTCGCGCTCGTCGTGCCCATCGCCCTGATCGCCCTGCTCGCGACGACGATCGTCTTCGGCCTGGCCACGCTGCTCCGGTACGGCTCGCTGCTGCGGCACGACTTCGAGGAATCGTTCGGGCCGGGCCGGCAGTCGCTCGCCCTCGGCCTGACCGCCATCATCCTGCTCCTGCCCGCCATGCTCTTCCAGGGCTGGGCCTGGCTGCCGCTCTGGTGGCTGGCCATGCTGTTCATCTACATGGGCTGGGCGGAGCGGATCGTGGCCCTGGCCCTGCTCGTCCTCTGCGTGTTTTCCGCCCCCCTGGTGAAGGCCATGGAGTCGCGCCTTCTCACCCAGCAGAATCCCCTCTTCTGGGCCAGCCTGGGTGCGCTGGAGAACGGTCCGGACACCCGCGCCATCGCCCAGCTCGAGGAGGCGCGCCGCGTCCGTTCGGACGACCGCGACCTCACCTACCTGCTCGGCGCGGAGTACAAGAAGGCGGGGCGCTACGACGACGCGTCCGCGCTCTACCGCGAAGCGCTGGGAACGCAGCCCAAGAGCAGCGTCGACGCCATCGCCCTCAACAACCTCGCCAACCTGGAGTTCGCGGCGGGCGAGTTCCCGGCCGCCATCGCCCGCTACAAGCAGGGGATCGAGTCGGGCCCGCCCACCCCCGTGGCCACGACCTTCTACTACAACCTCTCGCTGGCCCACCTGCAGCGGTTCGAGTACCAGCCGGCCCAGGAGGCGCGGTCGCAGGCGGACCGCCTGGACAGCTCGCTCGTGCACGCGTACGACAGCCTGTGGAAGTACGACAAGGGAGACTACGCCGTCGTCGACCTCGGTCTGAGCCCCGAGGAGGTGTGGGCGAAATACGCGGGCGCGCCGCAGGGCATCGTGCAGGCGAACGTGGCGGGCCGGGGAGCGGTGGCCGGCACCGGACAGTCCCTGGCGCGCACCCTGGCTAACCGGCTCTCCGTGTTCCCGCTGGTGGCCCTGCTGGCCGTGGCCATCCTGCGCAAATGGCGCGGCGGCAAGGCCTTCACCATGCGCTGCCTGAAGTGCGGCACGCCTTTCTGCCGGCGCTGCCATCTGGGACAGGTGGCGGGCGGCCTCTGCTCGCAGTGCCACCACCTCTTCCTGGTGCGCGACGGAGTGTCCGGACCCGCGCGCAACCGCAAGCTGCTCGAGGTCCAGAAGGAGGAAGCGCGGCGCGATCGCGTCTTCCGCCTGCTCTCGCTGCTCGTCCCCGGAGCCGGGCACCTCTACGCGAATCGCGCGCCGGTGGGGATCCTCCTCGTCTTCGTGTGGTCGGCGGTGATCGTGGCCGCGCTCCTGACCGGGCGCGTGCTGCCGCTGACCGAGGCCTCGGGCCAGCTCTCGAAGCCCTGGGGCCTGGGCGTGGGCGCGCTCGTGCTCCTGGTCGTCTACATCCTCGCCAACCGCAGCAAGCCCGAGTTCGAGAGCGTCATGCTGCCCATCCGCCGCGCCGCCGCCCCCGCGCCCGCGCGGCGCCGGGCCTCCTAGGAAGAGCCATGGCACTCGAAGGCACGATCAAGGACTTCGGGCTCCCCGACATCTTCCAGCTCATCGGCCTGCAGCGGAAGACCGGCCTCCTCACCCTGAAGCACGACCAGGACCAGGTGACCGTCTTCTTCGAGAACGGCATGGTGGTCAACGCCGACTCCGCGTCCAAGCGGCTCGAGGACCGTCTGGGCAACGTGCTCGTCAAGCAGGGCAAGCTGAGCAAGGACCGCCTGGAGGAGGCGCTGGCCACGCAGAAGCAGACCCTGCAGCGCCTCGGGCACGTGCTGGTCACCCAGAGCTACATCACGCCGAAGGACCTCAAGGACGCGATCACCGTCCAGGTGTCGCAGATCGTGTTCAAGGTCTTCCGCTGGCGCGACGGCGAGTACCACTTCGCGCCCACCGAGAGCGTGGACTACGACCGCGAGAACTTCAGCCCCATGAGCGCGGACTTCATCCTGATGGAAGGGATCAGGATGGTCGACGAGTGGCCGATCATCGAGAAGAAGATCCCTTCCATGGACATCGTCTTCAAGCCCGCCGTCGATCCGAACTCGATCGAGGTGGGCGGGGGAGCGGAGGAAGAGCTCGGGGGCAGCGAGCGGAAGCGCTCCGCGGCCAGCTCCTCGAACAAGATCCGCCTCACCCCCGAGGAAGAGCGGATCTTCCGCAAGGTGGACGGCACCCAGACCGTGCAGGCCATCATCGACTCCGTCGGCATGAGCGAGTTCGACACCTGCCGCATGCTCTTCGACCTCCTGAACCGGAACCTGATCACGACGGTGGGACGCGGGACCACCAAGCAGGCGGAGGCGGTGCCGGACGAGACCGTCGCCTCCGCGACTCCCGGCTACCTCATCACCCTGGCCGCGATGGTCCTGGCCGCGGTCGGGATCTACGCGACGCGGACGACGCCCTTCGCGGTCACCGGGCAGCCGCCCCTCCTGAAGAGCACGGAGGGCCTCCTCCTGCAGGCCATCAGCCGCACGCGCCTGGAGCGGCTCGACCGCGCCGTCCTCGCGTCCGACTACGCCCAGGGGGATCCTCCGCGCACCCTCGAGGAAGTGGTCAACCAGGGCCTCGTCGACCGCAGCTACCTGCGCGATCCCTGGGCCCGGCCCTATCACTACGCCCTCACCGCGAACGGGTACCTCCTGAGCGGCGTGGACGACGCCGGCAAGAGGGTCGGGACCGCGATCGAGAGGGTGCTGCCTCCGAAGCAGCCGTAGTTGGAGCTCGTCCGCCTCGAGACGCTGGAGCCGCGCTCGTGGCCGCGTCCGGCCGTGACCGTCGGCAACTTCGACGGCGTTCACCGCGGCCACCAGGCCCTGGTCGCGCAGGCGGTGGCGGATGCGCGGGCCAGCGCGGGCACCGCCGTCGTGCTCACCTTCGATCCGCACCCCTCGCGCGTCCTCGCTCCCGAGCGCGCCCCCGCCACCATCATGACCCTTGACCAGAAGGCGGAGCGCCTCGCGCGCATGGGCGTGGATCGCGTCGCCGTGCTGCCCTTCACCCCCTCCCTGGCCGCCCAGCCCGCGCCCGAGTTCGCGCGGCGCGTCCTCCACGATTGCCTCCACGCGACGACGGTGGTGGTCGGGGCCGGCTTCCGTTTCGGGCGCGGGCGCGCGGGCGACGTCGCCCTTCTGCGCCGCCTGGGAAGGAGCCTCGGCTTCGGCGTGCACGGCATGCGTCCCGTCTTCCATCAGGGCGCGCCCATCAGCTCGAGCCGGGTGCGCGAGGCCCTGGCCCGCGGCGACGTCGAGGGCGCGGGCGAGATGATGGGTCGCCCGTTCTCCATCGACGGCAAGGTCGTGCGCGGCGTCGGGCGCGGGCGCACGATCGGCGTTCCCACCGCGAACGTCGCGCCCGTGAACGAGACGCTCCCCGGCAACGGGGTGTACGCCTGCTGGATCCGCGTCGGGGGTCCGGATCGCCCGGTGCGGCCGGCGGTCGCCAACGTGGGGCGGCGGCCGACTTTCGGCGGGACCGAGATCACGGTGGAGGCGCACGTCCTGGACGTGGACGAGGACTTCTACGACCAGGCGGTCCGGCTGGCTTTCCAGGCCCGCCTCCGCCCCGAGCAGGCCTTCCCGGGGGCGGAGGCCCTCGTGGCGCAGATCCGCCTGGACATGGAACGGGGGCGTGAGCGGCTCGGGGCGGCCGGAATCCCGGATGCGATATAGTCGGCTCATCGGATGAGCGAGCTGACGGTCGAGAGCCGCGACGTCGGAGGCATCGTCCTTCTCTATCCGAAGGGGTTCATCAACGCCCACACCGTGCGGCTCTTCGAGGGGGCCCTCCAGAAGGCCATCTCCTTGAAGCAGTTCAAGATAGTGGTCAATTGCTCGGGCCTCACCTACATCGCCAGCGCCGGTCTGGGTGCCATGATGGGAGCCATCGAGGAGATCCGCAGCAACGGGGGGGACCTGCGCCTGGCCAGCCTCAACGAGACCGTGCAGAACATCTTCGACATCCTCGGCTTCAACCACCTCTATCGCACCTATGCCTCCGAAGCCGAGGCCATCGCCAGCTTCGGGCCCGCGCAGGGTGCCGGCGCCTGATCGCGTGGGTCCCCGCGGCCGCAACAAGCCCGCCCTCGTCCTGTCGCTGCCCAGCGAGACGAAGTACCTCGGCCTGGTCCGCGAGGTGACGAAGAAGCTCGCGGAGGTGGCGGGCTTCGCGGAGCCGGTGGCGGAGCGGCTGTCCCTGGCCGTGGACGAGGCCGCCACCAACGTCCTCGAGCACGCCTACAAGGGGGCGACCGACCGCGAGGTGGAGCTGCGCTTCGAGGACCGCGGGCCGGACTTCCGCGTCGAGCTCGTGGACACCGGCCAGATGGTGGACCCGCGCGCCGTGCCCCAGGTCGACCTCGACAAGTTCGTGACCGAGCGCCGCACGGGCGGCCTGGGCATGCACCTCATGGAGAAGATCATGGACTCCGTCACGTTCCGGCGCTCCGCGCGCCGCAACGTGTGCGCCCTCGTCAAGCACAAGGACAAGGCGGACGAGGAGTCCCCCGGACGCTGATGGAAGTCCCCGTCGTCTTCCAGTACCAGCGCGCCCTCGACGATTTCCGGCGAGCGGGGGAGGCGAGCCCGCTCCTCAAGCGCATGTCCGAGCTGATCTCGCTCCTCGACCTCACCACGACCTTGAACTCGGCCATGAGCCGGGAGGAGATCCTCGACGCCGCGCTGCTCATCGTGATGGGCGAGCTGCAATCGGGCCGGGGGTGCCTCCTCGTGCGCGCGGCGGACGGCGCCTACGACGTGCGCGCGTCGCGCGGCCTGCCCCCGGGCGCGCCCGTGCGGGTGGCCATCGACCTGGCCGCGGACGGAGTGGCCGTGCGCGGGCAGGGGATCGCGGATGAGGTCCTGGACGCGTTCTCTCTCGAGATCCTGTGCCCGATCGTGCGCTTCCACGACGGCCAGGGGCCGGAGGCCTCCGGCGGGCCGGCGGCGCGGGTGATCGCGGTGCTCGGCCTGGGGCCGCGCGCGGACGGGCGCACCTACGGACGCGAGGAGACCTCGTTCCTGCACAGCGTGGCCGCCTGCGCGGCCACGCCCATCGAGAACGGCCTCATCTATCACGAGCTGAAGACGCTGAACCAGCGGCTCTCGGTCAAGGTCTACCAGCTCCACACCCTCTTCGACATCAGCCGCGAGCTCACGTCGAGCTTCGACGAAGAGGGGATCAAGAACCTCGTGACCACGACCCTCATGGGCCATCTGCTCGTGTCGCGCTGCGCCTTGTATCTGGGCGTGCCCGGCGGCGGCCTGGCCATCGCCCACGAGCGCGGGCTGCGCAGCGAGATGGACGACTCGCTGGTCCCGGAAGCGGGCGCCCGTCCCGTGCTCGACGCCCTCACGACGCCGCGGCCCGTCTCCGAGCTGCCCGCGGGCGCGATCCGCGACCGGCTTCAGCGCGCGCGCCTCGTCCTGGCCGTGCCCGTGACGGTGGGCGCGCGGACGGACGGGTTCCTGGCCGTGGGCGAGCGCGTGGGCGGGGGGGCGTTCACGGACGAGGACCGGGACTTCGCCCTCACCCTGGCCCGGCAAGCGGGAGCGGCCCTGGAGGCGGTGCGCCTGCATCGCGTGGACCTGCAGAAGCAGCGGCGCGACCGCGAGATGCAGATCGCGCGCGAGATCCAGCGCTCTCTCTTCCCGCGCGACCACCCCACGATCGACGGCTTCGAGGTGGCGGCGGAGAGCCTGGCCTGCTACGAGGTGGGCGGCGACCACTACGATTTCATCCCCCTCGGCGACGAGCGCTGGGCCCTCGCCATCGCCGACGTCAGCGGCAAGGGCGCGCCCGCGAGCATCCTCATGGCCTCCGTGCACGCCTCGCTGCGCGCGCTGGCCGGGAGCGCCCGCCCGGACCAGCTCATGCTGCGCCTCAACCGGTTCCTCTACGAGAGCACCCAGGAGAACAAGTACGTCACCCTGTTCTACGCGGAGCTCGATCCCACGCGGCGCCGGCTCGCCTACGTCAACGCCGGCCACGTGCCCCCCTTCTGGCTCGGCGCGGACCAGTGGCGGGCGCGCCTGAGCGTGGGGGGGCCGGTGCTCGGCCTCCTGGAGGACGCGCAGTACGACATGGCCGAGGTCGAGCTCGGCCGCGGACAACTGGTGGCCATGGTGACGGACGGGGCCACGGAAGCGCTGTCGCCGGACGACGAGGAGTTCGGCGAGGACCGGCTGCGCGCCCTCATCGAGTCCGCGCGCACGGAACCGGCGGCGGACGTGGTGCGGCGGGTCTCCGAGCGCGTCCGCGAATGGACCGGCCCCGCCGGCTGCTCCGACGATCTCACCCTCATGGTGCTGAAGGCAGTCTGATGGCGCTGAGCCTGCACAACACGCTGACCGGTCGCGTCGAGCCTTTCGAGCCGCAGAACCCGCCCGAGGTCCGCATGTACGTGTGCGGCCCGACCGTCTACGGACGCGCCCACATCGGCAACTTCCGCTCCTTCCTGGCCACGGACCTCCTGCGCCGCACCCTGCGCTACAAGGGGTGGCGCGTGAAGGAGGTCATGAACCTCACGGACGTGGACGATCGGATCATCCAGCTCGCGGGGGAGGCGGGGAGCGACCTCGCCACCTTCACCGCCGGCCACATCCGCTCGTTCGAGGAGGACATGGCCACGCTGGGGATGGAGCGGCCGGAGGTCGTGCCCCGCGCGACCGCGCACATCCCGGAGATGGTCGAGCTCGTGTCGCGCCTGACCGAGCGCGGCCACACCTACACCGTGGACGGGAGCGTCTACTTCCGCATCGCGTCGTTCCCGGAGTACGGCCGTCTCTCGCACCTGGACGTCGAAGGGATCAAGGCCGGGGCGCGCGTGGACACGGACAAATACGACAAGGAGAACGCGCGCGACTTCGTGCTCTGGAAGGCCAAGTCGGACGAGCCGGCCTGGGCCCAATGGGACGCCCCATTCGGGCGCGGGCGGCCCGGGTGGCACCTCGAGTGCTCGGCCATGAGCATGAAGTACCTGGGGGAGACCTTCGACCTGCACTGCGGCGGCATCGACCTCATCTTCCCGCACCACGAGAACGAGATCGCGCAGAGCCAGTGCGCCACCGGCCAGACCTTCGTCCGGCACTGGTCGCACGTCGCGCACCTGCTCATCGAGAACGAGACGATGTCGAAGAGCAAGGGGAACGTGTTCGTGATCCCCGACCTCTTGGCGAAGGGGCACCAGCCGGATGCCATCCGCTACGCGCTGATCGCCGCCCACTACCGGTCGCAGCTCAACTTCACCTGGGACGGGCTGGGGCAGGCGGCGGCGGCGCTGGCCCGCGTGCGGTCGTTCCTGCAGCGCGCTTCGGAGATCGAGACCGCGGGCCCGGTCTCTCCGGCCGTGGAGACCGCCGTCACGAAGGCGCTGGCCGCGTTCGATGCCGCGCTCGGGGAGGACCTGAACACTCCGGAGGCGCTCAGCGCCGTGCACGTCCTGGTCGGAGAAGCGAACGCGCTCCTCGCCGCGGGGGAGGTCACGCGGGAGGGAGCGGCCCGGCTGCGCGGCGCGATCGAGAAGATGGACTCCGTCCTCGGCGTGTTGCTGCCGCAGGGCGAGGATCGGCTCAGCGCGGAGGAGCAGGCGCTGTTCGACGAGCGTCAGGAGGCGCGGCGGAGGCGCGATTTCGCGCGTGCGGACGAGGCGCGGGCTCGGCTCGAGGCCCTGGGCATCATCCTCGAGGACAGCGCGAAAGGAACGCGGTGGCGCCGAAAGCGCTGACGGGTCTTCTGGAGCGCATTCGCGGTCCGCGTGCGGGCCTGGAAGGCGAAGACCTCGCCTGCCGGCATCTGGCCGCCCAGGGCTTCGCGATCCTCGCCCGCAACTTCCGCTGCCGGTCGGGCGAGGTGGACGTCGTCGCGAAGGACGGCGCCGTGACCGTGTTCATCGAGGTCAAGCATCGGCGGGGAAGTGCTCACGGCGCCGGCCACGAGAGCGTGACCTTCGGCAAGCGGCGCCGGATCGTGCGCGCGGCCCGGATCTTCGCCTGTGCACGCGGCCTGAGCGAATCGCCCTTGCGCTTCGACGTCATCTCCATCGACGAGGCGGACGGGCGCACCTCGATCAGGCACGATCGCGGCGCGTTCGACGTCGAAGGGGCTTAGCCGCTCATCTCGGTCCGGACCGAGTTGAGCCTCCCGCTGTCAATCCGTCCCGGGACGGATAAGAGACTTCAAGCCGTGCGGGTGGTTGGGGGGCAACGCCAGGTTGGAGCGGGAAACGGGATTCGAACCCGCGACTTCGACCTTGGCAAGGTCGCACTCTACCACTGAGCTATTCCCGCCCTGCCGAAAGGGAATTCTACTTTTCGGGCCCGCGCGCCGTCAAGAGAGAGGGGTTGATCGGCCCCCTCCGGTCCTCTATATTGTCTGATCTGGCCCAGCCCGAGGTGGCGTAGCCAAGTGGTTAAGGCGGAGGTCTGCAAAACCTCTATTCATCGGTTCAACTCCGATCGCCACCTCCAACTCCGTCCCGTCTGATCCCGCACCGGCCTACTGCGGCTCGACGGGCAGGCCCTCGGCCAGGAACGCGCCGATGATCTCCGCGCGCCGGTCCGTCGGGAGCGAGCGCACGCTCGCTTCGTGGGCGATCACTCTCGGGACCTGGAGGTCGGCCGTCGTCACCTTCCATTGCTCGGCACCCGTCGCCGTGAGGACGATGCGACCGAAGGGGCCCATGCGGGCGCGCGCGATGTCCACGTAGGTCCGCGCATTCTTCGGTGGCTCCGTCGGGCTGCCGTCAATCCCGCGCCATTCGAACTGCGGATCGCCTGCGTTCAATACGCACCTCTCAAAAAAATCCTAAGAGGTGCGAGACGGTGTGTGGGGCCAGAGCTCTTGTGACGCTGCGCACCCGTGATTTCGCGCACGCTCGTCGTGCCCAGGCATCCGAAGGCCATTCGATAACGCGACCGGAGGCTACATGGTGGCGCGGCCCGCCACGTAGAATGGCCGGAATCCGAACCTCGGAACGTCTATGGCCCATCCCTTCTGGCGATCGTGGACAGCCCTGCGGCTCCTACAGCTGACCGCGGTCGTGGCCCTGCTTCTTCTGGCCCGGGCCGGGCCTTCGGGCTCGCGGACCAACGACGTCGACCGCGATCCCTTCCGGCGCGAGACCGCGCGACGATGGTGCGCGGCACACCGCGAACGAGCTGACCTGCAGGTGGCCGTCATCGACGTCCACTTCCGTGCCGAGCCCCCCGCGTTCAAGACGGACGAAGGAGCCGTGGTCGCGCCCATCGCCGTGGACGTGCCCGGCATCCAGCACGTGCTGGAAGTCGCCAGTCAGCCCGCCCATCTCAGGAAGATCACGACCGAGGGCATCGTCACCTTGGCCTGGGAGTACGGCGGGCGCGTGCACCGGGACATGCGATTCACGGGTCTCGCGCTCGTACAGCGTCCTCCCTTGACCCGCGTCACTCTGCCCGAGCGGCCGACCTTCGAGCAGCTGCCCGCCGACCTTCGCCCGGAGGCGATGTCGCGCGCCCGCGACACGGAGGAGCACGGGCTCAACAAGTGCGCCGGGTTTGCCGCCTGGGCGGCCCAGACCGGCGGTCCGCCTCCGCACACGCAACAGATCGTCCGGCTCGCGCACGCCGTCGCCAATCGAGCGGACGAGAAGAAAGGCGGCGACGATCTCTGCGCGGATCTCCGCGAAGGCCGGTTCTCGCCCCATCGCGCGCAGGTCGCCGTGGTGCTGGCGGCGCGGGAGCTGGGGGCCCCCGCGTTCGGCTTCGCGTCCGCCTCCGACCGCGACATCTATCTCGTGGGGACGTACACGGATCAGGCGGGCTGGATCCTGCTCAACGTGGAGCGGCCGGACGAGGGTTGGTTCACCGGCGGGCCCGTGCTCGTCTCCATGGCGCCCCTGCTGGGAGGCTCCTCGGCCAGCCAGCACGGCTTCTGGTTCCCGGCGAGCGCCGCCTATTCGAGCGGCTCGTGGGGTGTCAACGCGTTCTCCTCGACCGAATGGCGCGGTCGCAGCACGTCGAAGACCGCGACGAACACGACGGACGCGCGCACCATTCCCCTCGCCGAGATGTGTCAGTGACGTCCGCGAACGGGCCTGAACCAAACGATGTGCTCTCGCGATGGGGCGCGCGGACGCTCCGTCGCTTCTCCATCGTCGACCTGGCCTATGGCGGCGCAGTGATCGCACTTGTGGCGCTCGCGTTGTGGTCAGGCCACGCGGCGGCGCGCCATCTCTCGCCGTCCGGGGCCCAGAGTGTCTCGCGTCTCCTGGATGACCTCGAGCTGCCCACGCTGCTCCCGAACGCGGCGCTCATGCGAGAGGACGGCACGAGCGCCAGGTTCTGGGACGCGGCTTCCGCACCACGGACGGTGGTCAGCTTCTACGCTCCGTGGTGCGGCCCTTGCCAGGAGGAGCTGCCGATGCTCGTCAAGGCAACCGCGGATCAACCGGCGCGGCTCATCGTCGTCGTCGGCCCCGACGAAGAGGCGGTCGAAGTCCGAAAGCAACTCGACAACCTCGGCCTCAAAGATCTCCGTTACTACGTCGACGCCAGGCGTGAGCTGGAGACGGGTGGGCGAGTCACCGCCCTGCCGACCACGTTCCTGATCCGTAAGTTGGGTCGGGTCCAGGAACGGATCGTCGGCTATTCGGGGTTCCGGGTCCAGATGCTGGCCTTCAAGGCGCTCAACGACGAGATGCCCTCCTTCGACGACGATGTCCGCTGAGGTCGTGGCCGTGGAAGTGCCCTCGGCCACGACCGCGGTGCGCTTCGACGACCTGCACATGGTCTTCGTGAGCCGGCTGGCAACGCCCGTCCAGGCCCTGCGCGGGTTCACGATGGAGGTGCCGGAAGGGGCGGTGGTGGGTCTGCTCGGACCCAACGGCTCGGGCAAGACGACGGCCATCTCGTGTCTTCTGCGCCTGCTCCGGCCGCAACGGGGCGAGGTCTACCTCTGGGGCGACCGGCTGGGCGCCGACCTGCCGGCCGCGGTGCGGCGGCGGATCGGCGTTCTGCTCGAGGACACCCGGCTCCCGCCGTTCCTGAGCGTACGCGACGCCCTGACGACGGTCGGCCGGGTTCGCGGCCTTCGCGCCCAGGCCTTGCGAACAGAAATCGACCGTGTGGTGGCGCAAACGCGCGTGGAGCCGCTCCTGGATCGGCGCGTCGCCGTGCTCTCCAAGGGACAGGCGCGCCGCGCCGGCCTGGCCGCGGCCCTGGTGACGGATCCGCCTCTCCTCATCCTGGACGAGCCGTCGGCCGGGCTCGACGTCAGCGCACGGGAGGAGTTCAACGACCTCGTGCGGAGCCTGCGCGGGCACGAGCGAACGGTGCTGATCGCGTCGCACCTCCTGGGAGACGTGGAAAGTACCTGCACCCACGTCGCGATCATGCAGGCCGGCCGGATGCGCCTGTTCCAGACCTCGGAGGCTCTGCTGCGTGAAGCTCGCCAGCGTCATGCCGAGAAGGACATCTACGTCGAGGGCACGCTGGCCGGCGATCTCGAGCGCCTGGGCGTCCGGTTCGAGCCATCGCGGTACCCGGGACTGGTGCGGCTCATCGTCGAGGAGCCGGAGCACGAGCTGATCGGCCGCCTGGCCGCGCAGCGGATCGTGCCCTCGCGCATCGAACCGCGGGTCAGCCTGGTCTCCGTTTATCTGGAGATGACCGGCGGCGCGTCGGAGTAGGAGAGAAGAAGGATGCGGCAATACGCGACGCTGGTTCGGCTCTTCTGGCGACATCTGGTGCGCCGCAAGTCGCTGTGGGTCGTGATCGCCATCGTCGGCGTCGTCATGCTGGTCAACGGGATCGTGCAGTCGCAGATGAAGGGAATGCTGGAGAACGGAGTTCGTTACGACATCGCCACCCGGCGGGCGGCGGCGGCGCTCGATACCTATGCCGAGCAGATCCGTCAGGGAGCGGTGATACTCGTGCTCGTGGTGGCGGCGCTGATTGCGCCCTCGTCGCGCAAGGACGGCACGACGCAGTTCGTTCTCAGCCTCTCCGTGAGTCGCCTCCGCCTGGCCGCGGCGCAATTCGGCGCGCTCACGATATTCGTCCTCCTCGGGACCCTCGTCATCCAGGTGGGCTACTCGGTCGCCGCCCATCGTTTGGGCATCCTCCAGCCGGCCGAGGCCGTTTTCGCTTGGATATTCCTCTTCGCCCTCCTGCTGGTGATCGCATCCACGAGCCTTGCCCTCTCGCTGACGCGGCCCGCGCTCGTGGTCTACGCGATCCTCCTTGGAGTGCCCTACCTGCTTCTGCCGCTTCTCACGGGTTTCGCGAATGACTGGGAGAGCACGCGCGTGCCGGCGGGGCTTCGTCTGGCCGTTGCGCGGACGATCGAAAACGTCGGCCTTCTCTTCCCCGACGTCGGAGCGCTGATCGTGTGGCCCAAGCTCACCTGGGCCACGCCCGAGAGGCCGCCGTTGCCGTCCTGGCGCCTGGAGGCGTTGCACGAGCTCGCCGTCGTGACGCTCTGGATCGTCATTGGGCTCTGGGCGTACCGGCGGTACGACTTTGGATCCCGCACTCCGATGAAGTAGGCCCCCTCCGCGCGTGACAGAATGACGAGTCAGGTGAGGAGGGCTCGATGGACCGCCTGGGAGCGTTGCTGGCCGTACTCGTGCTGCTCGGGGGCGCCGCCTGTCGCTCCGGCCAGCCGCTGCTCGTCTCCGCTTCCGGCGACAAGACGACGCCGGGGACCATCGGCGGGATCGTGAGCGCGGTCGGAGGCGAGCGTCTGGCCGGACGCGGCGTGCACGCCGTGCAGGTCGGCACGTCGCAGCGCTTCTCCGCGGTGACCAGCGTGACGGGCGGCTTCAGCATCAAGGTCCCGCCCGGCGAGTACCGGCTGGAGGTCGATCTGCGGCCGGGGGAGAAGGTCGTGCGCGAGCCGGGCCTCGTCCGCATCCACAAGAGCGACCTCGACGCCAACCTGGAGATCGTCGTCGGCTCCTGAGCCGCAGGCGCCGCGCGGACGCGCCTTCTAGGCCGGGCGCGCGGGGACGAGCAGGTTCATCACCGCGATCTGGACGGGCTCGCCGCGCTGGTTCCGCGTGGTCACGCGGAACTTGACGAAGCCATGGCCGGGCCGGCTGCCCGAGGCACGCGCCGCCAGCACCTCCGCCTCCGCCTGGAGCTCGTCACCGGGACGCACGGCCCGTGGCCACTTCAGCTCGTCCGCCCACGCGCCGATGATGCCGCCGGCCGGGCGCAGGTCGCCGTCGACGAGCAGGCGCATGGTGAGGGCGGCGGTGTGCCACCCGCTGGCGGCGAGACCCTGGAAGAAGGAGGCGGCGGCCGCCTGCTCGTCGAGATGGAACGGCTGGGGATCGAAGGCGGCGGCGAACTCCTTGATCGCCTCCGTCTCCACGCGGAGTCGTCCCGACGTGTACTTCTGGCCGACGGCGAAGTCCTCGAGGTAGAGCGTGGTGTCGGGCACGACGTTAGTTTAGAGTGGACGACGATGACCCGCTCGCGCCTGTCGCTCGCGCCCGCCGTGATCGCCCTGCTCGCGGTGGCGACGGCCTGCCGGTCGGACCTGTCGTGGCCGTCGGCGGGGCCGCCGGAGATCGCGGGGACCTGGACGGTGCGGGAGATCGAAGGCCGGCCGACCCTGGCCGGCGCGGAGCCGAGGATCGAATTCACCGCGGACGCCGCCGCCGGCTCGACCGGCTGCAACAGCTTCCATGCCGCGGCGGATCGGCGCGACGGCCTCCTGCGCTTCGGCGCGGCCGCGGTGACCCGGCGCGCGTGCGCTCCCGAGATCATGGAGCAGGAGACGCGCTTCCTCTCCGCCCTGGCCGCGGTCGGGTCCTACCGGCGCAGCGGCTCGACGCTCGTGCTGGAAGGCAGCGGCGGCCGGGCCCTCCTGCGGCTGGTCGAGGCGGCGGCCGCGGTACCGCGCGGCTAGGCGGCCAAGGCGCGAGCGGCGTACGTCGTCATACGGCGTCCGCCCCCTGCGCGGCCGACGCCGCCGGCACCGGCATCGCGACCTCGCCGAGCGCGGGAGCCGCGGCGGGAGCGGAGGCCAGCGCGGCGGCGCGGCTCTTCACTTCTCGGCGGTGGGCGAGATGGAGGGCCAGGCCGCGCACCGCACACACCATGCACAACGAGTAGAACATCGCGAAGGTGATGTGGAGATAGACGAGCGCGCCGTAAAGGAGGCCGACGCTGGCGCCGAAGACGACCTGCCGCGAGGGCACGGAAGGCGTCGTGCCCGGGTCCGGCACCATGTAGAACGTGAACAGGAGGAACGCCATCCCCGTCATGGGGGCCAGGGCGGGCAGGAGGGCGGCGCCGTCGACCAGGTGGCGCACCACCGCCTGGAGGGCGAAGCCGCTCAGCCAGCCCAGGACCAGGGGCAGGCGCCGAGTGAAGAAGGTGTTGAGGAACGAGCCCGTGCACACCACGATCAGGGGCAGCAGCCAGTCGCCGTACCCCGAAAGCTCGGCGGTGAACTCGTAGGGCGCCGCGATCGCCACCATGTTCGGGAGCAGGAGGAAGGCGGTGGCCAGCCCGGCGTTGGACGGGTTCATGAAGTGGCGGCGGCCGTTGCCCACCGGCGCGGTGAGGAGGGCTTTGGAGCCGATGCCGGCGGCGGCGGCGAAAGCGAAGGGCAGCAGGCGATCGTTGGCGTACATCAGCATCCCGATGGCCAGCCCCGTGATGTGGGCGGGAAGGAGGAAGTTGACGAGATCGACGAACGAGCCCCGGTAGCGCGGGCGTCGGGCCTCGACTCGGGCCTGGACCCATTCGAGGAACAGCTCCAGCCCGTAGGCGGTGAAGAGCGAGGTGAACATCTGCGCCCACGAAGGCTCCAGGCCCAGGATCGTGTGACCCAGGAGGTTCACGATCGTGATCGCCGTCGCGAAGCGGCGGAGCGCGGGCAGGCGAAGGTCGCGCGGGGCTCCGGGCGCCGTCATCGGGAGGCTCCGGCGTCGCCGCCGATGACCACGGTGTGCCATCCGGCGGCGAGCTTGAGGTGCTCGGTGCGCAGCTGGCCTCCCGGGAGCCGGAGGCTGAGGGTGACGTCGGCCTCACCACCATCCGCTCCGAGCCCGAACGTCAATTCCTGGCTGCGCTTGCCCGAGTGTCCGCTGCCACCGTCCACCTGGCCGATGAGGACCCGCCCGTCGCGCCGGACCACGCGGATGGCCGCTCCCACCGCGGGCCGCACGCGCTCGCCGGGCCGCGGGTGTCCATCCCGCACGACCAGGCCCGAGCCCGCCGCGTCCACGGCGTGGACGACGTCCAGGCCCAGGAAGGCGCCACAGCCCGAGCACATGTTCTCGTAGTAGGTCGAAGGGGCCCACTGGTTCGAGACCACGAGGTCGAGATCGCCGTCGCCGTCGACGTCGGCGATGGCGATTCCGCGGCTGGCCGCCTCCTCACCGAATCCGATCGCGGCCGCGATGTTCGCGAAATGATCGCCCTTGCGGACGAAGAACGCGTTCTGCTCGTGGCCGGCGACTTCGGATCCGCCGGGGAGATTGGGCCAGGCATAGGCGGTCAGGTGGCTGATGGTGTCGTTGGCGAGCGCCATCTCCTGGAGCTCCGGCCAGCGATCGGTGGTTCCGCGCATGAAGCCCACCGCCTGCACGGCCTCCAGCAGGCCGTCGTTGTCGAAGTCGGCCAGCCGGGCCTCCCAGGCCCAGCCCGTGCGGGACAGGCCCAGCGACTCGCTGCGGTCCACGAAAGGGGCCTCGCCCCGAGCGAGCGCTCCCGCGTCGCCGGTGTTGATGAAGGCCTCCTGGCATTCGAACAGTCCGCGAGGGGTCGTGAGGTTGCTGACGTAGATGTCGGGCCGGCCGTCGCCATCGATGTCCCCGAAGGACACGCCCATCGACTTGAACGAATCGTGGCCGAGGGACTTGCTCAAAGGAGTCCAGAAGTCCCTTTTCCCTTCCGCGACGCGGAAGCGGATCCGCCCGGGCTCGGACAGGTTGTGCAGCAGCCGATCGGGCCCGAAGTCGTGCGCGACGTAGACCTCGGGCCGAAGGTCGCCGTCGAGGTCGTAGGCGGCCGCGGCCAGGGCCCAGCCGTGTTTATAGCCCGGAGGGAACGCGTCGAGTTCCTCGACGAAGGAGACCGAGGGCTCGATGCCCCGGGTGGCCGCCGTCCACCGGAACACCCGCTCGCCCCCGCCGTTGAAGCCACGCGACTGCGAGCGGGGCAGGTGCGCAACTCCCCCTCCCCGTGGGTTGATTACGTCGTCTCCGTCCCTGAAGTAGTTGCCGAGGAGGATGTCGACGTGCCCGTCTCCGTCGAAGTCGGCCACAGCGGCGGTGGCGGAGTTCCAGAGCGGTTCGGTTGCGACCAGGGGCTGGATGCGGAACGCCGATGCGGCCAGGGTCTGGCCCTCTTGGCGCAGCAGCACGAGGGGCGAGCGTCCGATGAAGAGGACCAGGAGGTCGGTGAGGCCGTCCTCGTTGAAATCTCCGGGGATGCAGCCGCTGGGCCCCATGCGCTCCCTCGTGAAGTAGCGCTGGAAGTCGAGGGGGAACGGCCGGTAGCGCTCGCCGGTCCGCGGCACCGGGGCCACGATCGCCTGGTCCGTCAGTGAATCGACCAGGCAGAGATCGTTGGGGAGCCCGTCGCCGTCCAGGTCGCCGAGGGCCACGGCGGAGCCGATGGCCAGGAAGGCGGGGATGCGGCGGAAGTCCGGGTGCGTGTTCATGCGCGTGGTCCAGCGCTCGGGACCCTCGATCCCCGGAAGCGTGGTGCGGTGGAACTGGAATCGCCGCGTGATGTCGACGGAGGCCTCGACCTCGCTCTTGTCCGTCAGGCGGGTGGCGGCCAGGAGGCCGACCACGATGCCGGCCGCGCACACGCCGCGCGCGTAACGGGGCCAGGCCGATGCCAGCGCATTCGACATCCAGGTCCTCCCATGAAAAGGGGATGCTGACGTGAAGGGAGCGGTAGGGTAGCCGAACGGCAGCGGCCGATCAACGCCCTCTCCCGTCCTCGATCAAGGACGGTCGCGGTTTGCTTCGTCCCGTGCAAGTGCGCATCTTTCAAGGTGTTGACTCCGTTTCACCCCGTGGCATCCTTCCTGCTATCTGCGCAGCCAGAGAGGCGCCGCGTGGAGCGCGCTTCAACGAGGAGAAACTCGAATGTCACGAGCAGCGGCGGCGGTATTGGCTCTCGGCCTGGTGGCGGCGTTCCCGGCCGCGGGCTGGGCGAGCGGTCTCGAGCTCAGGATCGGCGGCTTCTTCCCACGCGGGCAAAGCGATCTCTTCGACGACGTCAACGAGCTGTACACGCGCGACTCGCGGCGCAACGAGTGCACGGCGACCTCTTGCCCGGGAGTGGAGACGGAGGATTTCGCGGGCCTGTACGGCGGCGCGGAGTACAGCTTCAACGTCGCCGATCACGTGGAGATGGGGATCAGCCTCGACGGCTACAGCAAGACGATTCCGACCATCTACCGGGACTTCTCGCGCCCGAACGGCGACGACATTCTCCAGGAGCTGAGGCTCACCGTCGTGCCGCTGGGCGTCTCGCTGCGCGTCCTGCCTCTCGACCGCTACGCGGCCGTCCAGCCCTACGCGACGATCGGCGCCGATGTCTTCTTCTATAAGTACGAGGAGTTCGGCGACTTCATCGACTTCTTCAGCAACAACCTCGACATCTCGTCGGATTCGTTCAAGTCGGACGGCGCCGCCCTCGGCGGGCACGCCGCCGCCGGCCTGCGCATCCCGCTCGGTCACGATTTCGCGATCACCGCGGAAGGCCGGTACCAGTTCGCGCAGAAGAAGAGGATGAACGACGACTTCGACCAGAACCGCCTCGACCTCAACGGCGCCAGCGCGACCATCGGGATCCGTTTGAGATTCTAGGGAGGCGCTCGGAGGAACCGAGGGGCCATCTGGCCAACCGCTTGCGTCGCCGGCGCTCACGCAGGGGCGTGGGGTAACAGCGGCCGCAGCGAAGCGCCGCGCAAGGCTCCTCAGCTTGAGCGCGGGGTGGGGGCCCCGCGCCACATTGAGAGAAGGTCATGCGCGGCGCTGGAGCAAGGCCGCGCACCCCGCGCCCCACTACGCCGGCGACGCCCATCGCCGTTGGGTTGCGGTACCGGGCGTGCTTCCGCGACTACAATACCGAGACACGTTGCATGGAGCCGCCGCGATGGACGCGACCGTCGTCCCGGCCGAGGCCGCTCGCAAGATCCTCGTCCGCCTGGACGCCGTCGAGCAGCTCTACGACCGCAAGATCCGGATCCTGGGGCCGATGGACCTCGAGGTGCGCGAGGGGGAGTTCCTTTCCCTCGTCGGCCCCTCCGGCTGCGGCAAGAGCACGCTCCTGCGCATCGTGGCCGGCGTCCTGCGCCCCACGCGTGGCCGCGTCTTCCTCGGCGACCGGCTGCTCGAAGGCGTGAACCGGAGCGCGGCCCTGGTCTTCCAATCCTTCGCGCTCTTCCCCTGGCTGACCGTCGTGGACAACGTGGCCCTGGGGCTGGAGGCGCGCGGGCTGGGCGTGCACGAGCGGCTCAAGAAGGCGGAGAAGTACATCGACCTCGCCGGCCTGTCCGGTTACGAGCGCGCCTACCCGAAAGAGCTCTCGCGGGGCATGAAGCAGCTCGTGGGACTGGCCCGCGCCCTGGCCGTGGAGCCGGAGCTGCTCTGCATGGACGAGCCCTTTTCCGCCCTCGACGTGCTCACCGCCCGCACCATGCGCGACCTGGTGCTGGACCTCTGGGCCTCGCCGGAGGTCATGACCAAGAGCATCCTGCTCGTGACCCACAGCATCGAGGAGGCGGTGAGCCTGTCCGATCGCGTGGTGGTCCTGAAGGCCAACCCGGGGCGGATCGCCGACATGGTGGACCTTTCGTCCCTGCCGCGGCCGCGGCGCGCGGACGCGCCCGCCGTGCGCGAGGTCGTGGACCGCATGTACACGCTGCTGGCTTGAGATGAGGGCGATGGCCAAGGAATGGCAGCCGCTGCCGCACGCGCCGATCGCGATGGTCTTCGGCCTGCTCGAGCATCTCCGCGAGGCCAGCGGCGGGCGCGAGGACCTCTACAAGCTCGGCGGCCCGCTCGGGCTGGAGCTCGACGACCTCCTGCCCGTCACGGAGGCGGCCAAGCAGCTCGGCCTCGTGAAGATCGCTTCCGGCGACATCGAGCTCACCAGCGAAGGCCGCGCCCTGGCCGGGGCGGAGGCACCCGAGCGCAAGGAGCGGCTGCGGCGGCGTCTCTTCGAGCTGCCCCTGCTGCGCCGCATCCGCGAGGCCGTGCAGGCCGCGCAAGGCGGCCGCGTGCCCAAGCAGGAGTTCCTGGAGCTGCTCCAGGAGCACTTCTCGCCCGTGGAGGCGGAGCGGCAGCTCGGCACCGCCCTCGACTGGGCCCGCTACGGCGAGCTGTTCGACCACGATCCCGACACCGAGGAATTCGTCCTCCCTTCCTGAGGCCCGTCATCCCCGATGCACAAGGTCGTCCTCTGGGTCCAGACCGTCCTCGTGCCGATGCTCGGCGCTCCCGGCATGTTCGTGGTCGCCTTCCTGGATTCGTCCTTCCTGAGCTTCCCGGAGATCAACGACATCCTTCTCGTCACCTCCTCGCACATCCACCCCGAGCGGGCCTGGCTCTACGCGGTCATGACCACGCTGGGGTCGGTCACCGGCTGTCTGGTCATGTGGGAGCTCGGGCGCCGCGGAGGCGAAGCCTTCCTCGCGAAGAAGTTCGGAGCGGACCGCGTCGAGCGCGTGGAGCTCGCGGTGAAGCGCTGGGGCGTGCTCACCATCGCCATCCCCGCGGTCCTTCCCCCGCCCATGCCGTTCAAGATCTTCGTGGTGGCGGCGGGCGTCGTGGGCTTCTCCGCCCGCCGGCTGGCCCTGACCCTGCTCCTGGCGCGCGGCCTGCGCTATGCCTTCTGGGCCGCCATGGGGGCGTACTACGGCGACGAAGCCCTGGAGTGGCTGGAGCGGTTCGACGCCTGGTTCGCGGATCGCTGGGCGGCCACCCTGATCGTCCTCGGCGGGCTCGTCCTCGCCGTGCTCCTCGTCATCTGGGCGCGCAGCCTGCGCGCGCGGCGGCCGGGCGCCGGAGAGGCCTGAGGGAAGGTCTGCTATCATCGGAACGGGGGAGGGGTTCTCGGGCATGAAGCTCACCAGGCTGGGCGCGTTCAGCATCGCCGTACTCGCCATGTCGACCCTGGCCGGAGGGTTCTTCGGCAATCGGGTCCTGGCCGGCGGCAACAAGCTCTCCGATCACCTCCGCCTCTACACGTCGATCCTGAGCGCGGTCGAGGAGAACTACGCGGACCCGGTCAAGAGCGACAAGCTCGTCTCGTCGTCCATCCGCGAGATGCTGCGCACGCTCGATCCCCACTCGAACTTCCTGGAGACCAAGGAGTACTCGACGCTCCAGGAGCGCCAGAAGGGCTCGTACTACGGCCTCGGCATCACCGTGCAGTCCATCGACGGGAACATCACGGTCGTGTCGCCGTTCGAGGGCACCCCCGCCCACCGCCTGGGCATCCGCGCCGGCGACGTGATCAGCAAGATCGAGAACGAGGACGCCCGGGGCATGGCCATCGACGACGCGGTCAAGCGCCTGCGCGGCCCCAAGGGCACGCCCGTGCACATCACGATCGTGCGCCAGGGCTACGACACCCCGCTCGAGTTCACCGTCCTCCGCGACGAGATCCCCCTGCATTCGGTGCCGTACTTCTTCATGGCCTCGAAGAAGACCGGCTACATCCGGCTCACCGACTTCAACGAGACGACGGCCTGCCGGCCGGGCGATCCCGCGGACTGCGAGAAGGAGCTGGAGAGGGCGCTGCGCACGCTCACGCAGCAGGGCGCGACCTCCATGATCCTGGACATCCGCGACAACCCGGGCGGTCTGCTCGACCAGGCCTTCGCGGTCTCGAACCTCTTCCTGAAGAAGGGGCAGATGGTCGTCTTCACCCGGGGACGGTCCAAGCGGGACGAGACGAGCTACGTGACCGAGGAGGAGAGCCGCTTCGCGACCGTGCCCCTCATCGTGCTCACCTCCAAGCACAGCGCGAGCGCCTCCGAGATCGTGGCCGGCGCCATCCAGGACCACGACCGCGGCCTCATCGTGGGGGAGACGACCTTCGGCAAGGGCCTGGTGCAGACGATCATGCCCCTGCGCAACGTGCGCGGCTACGCCCTGGCCCTGACCACGGCGCGCTACTACACGCCGTCCGGCCGCTCCATCCAGCGCGATTACGGGTCCACCGCCTTCGAGGACTACGTGGCGCCCAAGGACCGCAAGACCTGCGACGAGGCGCGCAGCGGGGAAGCCAAGCTCACCGACGCCGGCCGGAAGGTCTTCGGCGGCGACGGCATCACGCCCGACTTCTGCGTGGAGCAGGAGACGCCGAACAAGTTCGTGGCCTACCTGATCTCCAAGGCGGCTTTCGGCGGCTTCGCCCGCAGCTTCTCCGCCGCGGAGACGACGGGCGGCGCCGCGGACATCGCGGGGGCGGGGAAGCGGTCGGAAGTGAGCGCGGCCAAGCTCCGGATCGTCGGCCGCGACTTCCAGGTGGACGACCGCACGCTCACGGACTTCAAGAGCTACCTCGATACGCGCAAGCTCAAGTACACGCCGGAAGAGCTGGCCGCGAACCGCGACGTCATCGCCCACCAGATCACGGAGCAGGTCCTCCTGCAGGTGTTCGGGGAGGGCGAGGCCCGTCGGCGGTCGATGGCCTGGGATCCGCAGGTGAAGAAGGCCCTGGAGCTGGTGCCGAAGTCTGACCTGCTCCTGAAGGATCCGCAGAAGTTCATTGCGGAGCGCGTGGCGGAGAATCGGGCGTATTAAGTAAGGGGGGCACTCACGCCCGGCGAGATGGGCGTTCGCGACCCCCCTTAAAAACCCCCTCGCAACGCACCGCCGCTACGCGGCGCTGCCTTGCTCTGCGGTCGGCTTACCCTGGGCGCACTCACACGACACCGCGGTGGGTGTTCGCGACCCCCTCTGCCAGTCGTGCTATTCTCGGGCCCTTCCTAGGCAGCGGAGGCCAGCAATGTTCACGCGGATCGGCCGATTCTTCCGGGCCGTCTTCAATTCGATCCTCGGGGAGGCGGAGAACCAGGTGCCCCTGGCCATGCTCGAGGAGTCGACGCGCGAGATGCTCGACAACCTCCGCAGCCTGCGCGAAGCGACGGCCACCACCATCGCCTTCGAGACCAAGGCCAAGCGCGAGCAGGACATGCACAACGGGCGCATCAAGAACCTGGAGCGCCAGGCGGAAGAGGCCCTCAAGCAGGGCAACGAGAAGCTGGCCCGGCGCGCCTTGCAGCTCCAGGTCGAGGCGCGCGCGACCGCGGAGCGGGCGGTCGCGACCTACAAGGCGGCCAAGGCGCGCGCGGACAACTCGCGCGCCAAGCTCAAGGTCGAAGAGGAACGCATCCAGGGCAAGATCCGTCAGCTGGGCGAGCTCAAGGCCATCCACGCCATGAACGCGGCCCAGCAGAAGATGCAGTCGATCACGGACGAGTACAACATCGACGGCGCGATGAACGTGTTCGAGAAGACGGCGGGGTCCATCCAGGAGCAGGCGGACAAGCTCTCGGCCATGGACACCATCGCGGTCTCGGAGGGCGAGGATCTCGACCGCCAGCTTGCCGCCATCAGCCAGAAGAGCGAGGTCGATTCCGCGCTGGATGCCCTCAAGGCCCGACTGGCCGAGTCGGGGAGTCCATCGTCCGCCGCTCCCGCCAAGCAGAAGGAGAAGATCTCCTCGGCCTTCGAGGAATAGCCGCCCGTCTCTCCTCACCTCGCTGGGCGCCCCGCCATGCTCGTGGCCCTGCTCGTCGCCGCATCCGCGATGGGAGGCAGGTCCGTGCCCGTCGACAAGCCTGTCGCCGCCCTCCACGAGATGGTGCGTGCGGTGAACGCAGGTGACGCCGCGGCCTACGCCCGGGTCTATGCCGAGGACGCCGTCATCACGATCCACGGCGGGGGCGTCCTCCGGGGACGGAGCGCGATCGAGGCCTACGAGAAGGAGCTCCTGCGCGACTACCCCGGGACGCGCCTCGCCTTCTACGACGTCTGGCGGAAGGGCCAGCAGGCGGTCGTCCGCTACGGCGTGAACGGACGGACCCCTACCGGGCAGGCCATGGGGCACCAAGGCCTCCTCTTCTACCGGTTCGATCCCTCCGGGCTCATCGCGGACGAGCGCCGCTACCTCGACAGCCTCACGCCGATGGCCCAGCTGGGAGCGCTCGGCTCGTCTCCCGCGCGCCCGCTCCCGGCGCTGCCGGCGGCGATGACCACGCACGTGGGAAGGGGCTCGTCCGACGAGGAACGGAATGCGGCGCTCGTCAGGGTCATCTTCGCGTCCCTGGATGCGGAGGACGAAGCGGCATTCCTCGCGGAACTCGCGGAAGACGCCGTCCTCGACGACATGACCGAGCCTGGGCCGTCGGTGGGCAAGCCCGGCGTGAAGAGGTGGTTCGACCGATGGGCGGCCGCCGTCGACGGCGGCCAGACCGAGATCGCCACCGTGGTGGCCGTCGGCGATACCGTCCTCGTCGAGACCGTCGCACGAGGCACGCTCAAAGGTCCGCTCGGCCGCCTCGCCCCGTCCTCCCAGGCGTTCGCGGTGCATCGCGCGGCCATCGTCCAGGTGAAGGAGGGAAAGGTTCGACGCCTCTCCGCTTTCATGAACGGCAAGGAGCTCGCGCAGGCGGTCGGCCAGTGGCCGCCGGCGGCAGGGAAGTAGACAGCAAGGAGGCCGAGGTGTTCCAGGCTCGATCCACCATCATTGTTCTCCTCCTCCTCGCCCCAGTCTCCTCGTTCAGTGCAGAGACCCCGGCACCGGATGCCGCGCCCGCCGTGCGGGCCGTCCTGGCCGCGCAGATCGAGGCCTGGAACCGCGGGGATCTGGACGGCTACATGGCGGGCTACTGGAAGTCGCCGGACCTCGTCTTCTTCTCGAACGGCACGGACACACGGGGGTGGCAGCCGACGCTGGACCGCTATCGAACGCGGTATCAAGGAGCCGGGAAGCAGATGGGCACGCTCGACTTTCCGGCCATGGACATCCTGACCCTCGGCCCGGACGCCGCCCTCGCGCGCGGACGCTGGCGGCTCAAGATGCCGGACGGCAAGGAGCTCACCGGGATGACGACCGTCGTCTTCCGAAAGCGGACCGAGGGATGGCGCATCGTGCACGATCACTCGTCGGCGGATGCGGGATAGCCTCCGCGGCCGGACGGCACGCCGGCGCGCGGGCGTTCTCCTGTGCGCGACGCTGGCGGCCACCGTGGCCCAGGCCCAACCCGCGACGCGGGCGGGCGCGGCCGTGCCCAGCGCGACGTCCCGCCCGCCGAACATCCTGCTCATCGCGGCCGACGACCTGGGCTACGGGGACCTCGGGAGCTACGGCCACCACACGATCAAGACGCCCGTACTCGACCGGCTCGCCCGCGAGGGCCTCCGCTTCACGTCCTACTACGCGGCCTCGCCCCTGTGCTCCCCGTCGCGGGCGGCCATGCTCACCGGCCGCACGCCGCTGCGGACCGGAATCGAGAGCTGGATCCCGGAAGGCACGGCCGTGCAGCTCGGCCCGCGCGAGATCACGCTGGCGACGCTGCTGAAGCGGAGGGGCTACGCGACGTATCTCTCGGGGAAGTGGCACCTCAACGGCGGCCTCGACGTCGCGGCCCACACCCAGCCCCGGGATCACGGCTTCGATCACTCGCTCGCGTTCCACGCCTTCGCGATCCCGACCCATCACAACCCGGAGAATTTCTTCCGCGACGGGAAGCCTTTGGGTCGCATCGAGGGCTACGCCGCCCGCATCGTCGTGGACCAGGCCATGTCCTGGCTGCAGACGCGCCCCCCGGACAAGCCCTTCTTCCTCTACGTCGCCTTCGCCGAGCCGCACGGCACGATCGCCAGCCCCGATTTCTTCAACGAGCTGTACTCCGGGTTCACCAGGGGGCGTCCCGAGCCGTTCCCCAACGGAGCCGCGCCGCCGAGCAACCTGGCCGCGCGCGGACCCGGCGAGTACTACGCGAACGTGACGCACATGGACTCCGAGATCGGTCGGCTCCTCGAGTCCCTGGACCGCCTCTCCCTTCGCGACGACACGGTCGTCGTCTTCACCAGCGACAACGGGCCGGTGACGGAGGACTGGCGCCACTGGTACGAGGTGAACCTCTACGGGAGCACGGGGGGCCTGCGTGGCCGCAAGGCCGACCTCTACGAGGGAGGGATCCGGGTGCCGGCCATCGTGCGCTGGCCGGGCCACGTGGCGGCGGGCACGGAGACGGACGTGCCGGTGATCGGGTACGACCTCCTTCCGACGCTCGCGGCCGTGGCCGGGGCGGCCGTCCCTCGCGACCGGCCCATCGACGGGGAAGACGTCTCGGCCGTGCTGCGGGGCGAGCCCTTCGCGCGACAGCGTCCCCTGTACTGGGAGTTCGAAGACGACCAGGGCTTCCACTACGCGCTTCGGGACGGCCGCTGGAAGCTGCTGGCCGACCGCTCCCTGGTGAGGCGGCGGCTCTACGATCTCGTCCGGGACCGGTTCGAGGTCGAGGAGCGAGCGGCGCAGGAGCCGGGCCTCGTCGTGTCCCTCGCGGCCCGGCTCCGGCGCCTGGCCGCGGACGTGGCCGGCGATCCCCTCCGGCCCCGCTGAACCTGATAGAATCGGGCCTTTGTGCCTGCCGCGGACGGCCGCGCAGGGCACGAAGCGCAATGCCTGAAGCCATTCACGCGCGCGGGGTTCGCGTCCACAACCTGAAGGGGATCGACGTCTCGATCCCCACGAGGAAGCTGGTCGTCGTCACGGGCGTGTCGGGCTCGGGCAAGAGCAGCCTGGCCTTCGACACCTTGTACGCCGAAGGCCACCGGCGCTACGTCGAGAGCCTGTCCGCCTACGCCCGGCAGTTCCTGGAGCGGATGGAGAAGCCCGCCGTCGACGGCATCGACGGCATCTGCCCCGCCGTCGCCATCCGCCAGCGCACCCCTTCGCGAAACCCGCGATCCACCGTGGCCACCGCGACGGAGATCCACGATCACCTGCGCGTCCTGTTCGCGCGGGTGGGGCGCACGGTGTGCGGCACCTGCGGGAGCGAGGTCACCAAGGACACGGCGGAGGCGGTGACCCAGCGCCTGCTCGGGCTGCCCGAGGACTCGCGCGTGCTGGTGGCCTTCCCGGTTTCCGCCGGCGGCATCCCGCGGGCCGACCTGTTCGAGCGGCTCCTCAAGCGCGGATTCCGTCGCCTCCTCGCGGGAGAGGAGGCACTGGATCTCGAAGGCCTCGATCCGGCGGCGGCGCCGGCGGGGGACGAGATGCTCGTCCTGGTGGACCGCCTGGCCGCCCGGGAGGACACGCGGGCGCGCCTCGTGGATTCCCTGGAAACGGCCTTCGCGGAGGGGGGCGGCCGCGCCTTCGTGCGCGTCCTGGGCGGCCCCGAGCTCCGGTTCTCGGAGGGGTTCGACTGCGCCCGCTGCGGGCGCGGTTTCGAGGAGCCGCAGCCGCGCCTGTTCTCCTTCAACAATCCCTACGGGGCCTGCCCGACCTGCCACGGCTTCGGCAACCTCATCGAGGTCGACCAGGACCTCGTGATCCCGGACAAGGACCGCACGCTGCGCAAGGGCGCGGTGGAGCCGTGGAACAAGCCGCACTACAAGACCGCGCAGGCCGAGCTGCGGCGCTTTGCGCGCCGCCGGGGCGTCTCCCTCGACACGCCGTGGAAGGATCTGCCCGAAGAGCACCGCCGCCTGGTCCTGGAGGGCGACGAGGAGTTCCAGGGCGTGGTGGGCTTCTTCCGCTGGCTGGAGACGAAGAAGTACAAGGTCCAGGTCCGCGTGTTCCTGAGCCGCTATCGCGGATACCAGGTGTGCCCGGCCTGCCACGGCGCGCGCTTGCGGCCGGAGGCGCTCGGCGTCCAGGTGGGCGGCCGGGGCATCGACGCGATCTGCGCGCTCTCCGTGCGCGAGGCGCTCGCGTTCCTCGAGGGCCTGCCCTTCGAGGAGACGGACCGTACGGTCGCGGCCAAGGTGCTCTTCGAGCTCAAACGGCGCCTTTCGTACCTGACGGACGTGGGGCTCGACTACCTCACGCTCGACCGCGGGTTCGCGTCGCTCTCGGGCGGCGAGGCGCAGCGCATCGCGCTCGCGACCGCCCTCGGCACTGGGCTGGTGGGCACCCTGTACGTCCTCGACGAGCCGTCCATCGGCCTCCACCCGCGGGACACCGGCCGGCTCATCGACGTCCTCAAGGCCCTGCGCGACCAGGGCAACACCGTACTCGTCGTCGAGCACGATCGCGCCATCATCAAGGTCGCGGACGACGTCATCGATCTCGGGCCGGGAGCGGGGGAGCAGGGCGGGCGCGTGGTCTTCCAGGGCTCGTTCCCCGAGCTCATGAGCGACGGCCGGAGCCTCACCGCCAAATACCTGCGCGGCGAGCTGCAGATCCCGGTCCCGGCCAAGCGCCGCAAGGGCAACGGCCTCTCGCTGGCCGTGCGCGGGGCGCGCGCCCACAACCTCAAGGGCATCGACGTCCGCATCCCCCTGGGGACGCTGACCTGCGTGACCGGCGTGAGCGGCTCCGGCAAGTCGACGCTCGTGACGGACGTGATCTGCGCCTCGCTCCTGCACCGTCAGGGCCGCTGGGACCGGCCGGTGGGCGCCCACGACGCCCTGGAGGGCGCGTCCTACGTGGACGAGGTGATCGTGGTCGACCAGTCCCCGATCGGGCGGACGCCGCGCTCCAATCCCGTCACCTACCTGAAGGCCTTCGACGGGATCCGCGAGCTCTTCGCGGCCACGCGCGACGCGCGGGCCCGCGGCCTCACCGCCAGCGACTTCTCCTTCAACGTGCCCGGGGGCCGCTGCGAGACCTGCGCGGGCGACGGCCAGGTCCGCGTGGACATGCAGTTCCTGGCCGACGTCTCGCTCGTGTGCGAGGCCTGCGGGGGCCGGCGCTATCGCCCGCCCGTCCTCGAGGTCCGCTACAAGGGGCGGTCCATCGACCAGGTGCTGGAGATGACGGTGCACGAGGCGGTGCATTTCTTCTCCGGCCAGCCCGCGGTGGTGCGCCGGCTGAAGCTGTTCGAGGAGATCGGCCTCGGCTATCTCCGGCTCGGGCAGTCGGCCACGACGTTGTCCGGCGGGGAGGCCCAGCGCATCAAGCTGGCCGCCCACCTGGCCCGCAAGGCCGGACAGCGCGTGCTCTACGTCCTGGACGAGCCCACCACCGGCCTGCACCTCGGCGACATCAACGAGCTGCTCGGCTGCTTCCACCGGCTGCTCGAGGCGGGGGCCACCCTCCTCGTCATCGAGCACAACATGGACGTGGTGAAGCAGGCGGACTGGGTCATCGACCTCGGTCCGGAGGGTGGCGCCGAAGGCGGACGACTGGTATTCCAGGGAACGCCGGAGGGGCTGGCCGCGGCGAACGGTGTGAGCCTGACCTCGCGTTATCTGCGCGCCGCCTTGACCGCTCCCGTGCGCCCGGCCCTCGCCGAGGTCTAGGTCCCGTGGGCAGCGTCACTTCGCAAGTCTGATATCATCGTCCGAATTCTCGCGGCCCTCGCCGGAGGGTCGGCGCGCGCGGCACTCGTCGGGACCGGAGGAAGTAAGGATGATCCAGCGGACAGCGCCCGCGGCGCTTGCGTTCGTGCTCCTGGCCGGCATGTCCGAGGCGGCGTCGCGACCTTCCTTCGAGGACCTGGTCGCGAACCTGAAGAGTCCCAACGCGAGCACGCGGCGGGAAGCGGCGTCCGAGCTGGGGCGCAGCCGCCGGCGGGAAGCGGTCACCCCGCTGGCCGCCCTGGTGCGCGATCCCGACGCCAAGGTGCGGCTGGAGGTGGTGCGGGCGCTGCGCGAGCTGCGCGACCTGTCCGCGGTGCCGGCCATCGTGACCTCGCTCTCCGACGGCGAGGCGCAGATCCGGGAAGAGGCGATCGGGTCGCTGGTGGAGATCTACGCCGACCGCGATCGCGGCAACCCGGTGGGCCGCTTCCTCGAGCTCTTCTCGGACGAGTTCGACCGCTCGTCGCTGGCCCCGCACGGCTCCGTCGATCCCTCCGTCATCCAGGCCCTCGCGGCCAAGCTCGGCGACGAGGACAAGGACATCCGCCAGGAGGCGGCCTACGCGCTGGGCATCCTGAACGGGACGGACGCGCTGGCCGCGCTGGCGAACTCCCTGCGCGACCCCGAGTCGGCGGTGCGCGGCGCCGCCGCCACCTCGATCGGCAAGATCGGCACCGCGGAGAACGGCCGGGCCCTGGTGCCGCTGCTCTCCGACGACTCCACCAACGTCCGCAACCGCGTGCTCCAGGCCATCGGCGTCCTGCGCGTGAAGGAAGCGGGTCCGGCCCTGCGCCAGCTCTACGAGGCCAACCGGCGCAAGGAGGGCGGCCCCCGGATCCTGGCCGCGCTCAGCCGCATCGGCGATCCCGCGCAGGCCGACCTCTTCCAGGAGCTCGTGCAGGACCCGGATCCGGAGCGCAAGCGCCTGGCCATCGAAGGGCTGGGCCGCATCTCGGAGGGTTCCCGCCTGCCCGCGTTCAAGAAGGACTACCAGCGCGAGAAGAACGAGGAGCTGCGCCTGGCCTACAGCTTCGCGCTGACCCTCCTCGGCGACCGCGCCTTCCTGGACACGATCGTGCTGAGCCTGCCCTCGCGCACGCTGGGCACGCGCAGCCGGAGCTACCTCCAGGAGATGGGACCGGCGATCCTGCCGGAGCTCTACCCCTATCTCAACGATCCGGAGGCGGAGATCCGGGCCACCCTGTGCGACATCATCGCCAGCTTCGGCGATCCGGACGCCATTCCACGGCTGACCCCGCTGATCAACGACCCCAGCCAGACGGTGGCCGACAAGGCCAACCGGGCCGTCGAACGGCTGCGCCGGTCGGGGGCAGCGAAGGCCTCGCGCTGAGCACGGCCTCCCGCGCGGGCGGAGGAGGTTCGAGGTGAGCGCGCGCCCGTCCATCCTGGCCGTCGCTGGCGTCCTCGTTTCCCTGTGCGTGACCGGCTGCAAGCCGGCACCGGGCTCGGGCGGGTCGGACGGCAACCTGTCCGGCTCCGTCCGCGAAGGCAAGTCGCTCCTGGAGTCGGGGCAGCTCGACGCCGCCCTGGCCGAGCTGCAGAAATCGCCGGACGACCCCGACTCTCTCTACTACCAGGGACGCGTGTGGGCCAAGAAGGCGGAGTCCGCGCCCCTGCCCGCGGCGCCGCCGCCGCCCGTGCCGGTGCCCCGCGGCTGGCAGCCGCCTCCGCCGCCGGAGTTCAAGCCGGAGGAGATCCAGGCTGCGCAGCTCTACGAGAGAGCCATCGCGGCCCGGCCCGACCACGCGGCCGCCCATCTCGCGCTGGCCCAGCTCCTGGCCCCCCACGCCGCGCACCAGCACGACCTGGCGGAGGACGCGGCCAAGCGCAACAAGCCGCCCCTGCCCGCGGCCCCGCTGCCCATCGACGCCAGCAGCGATCGGGTGATCCGCAGCTACCAGGTCGCGATGCAGTCCGATCCGACCTCGCCCGCGCCGGTCGAGGAGATGATCCGGTTCGGCCGCCGCGTCGGCCGCCTGGACGCCGCGGAGGCGGGCTTCAAGGAGATGGTGCGGCGCAAGAAGGAGAAGGAGACGGCGGAGCCGCTCGCGCGCTACGGGGACTTCCTGGCCGAGGACAAGAAGGACCCGCTGGCCGCGATCGAGCAGTACCGCCAGTCCCTCATCTGGGTCCCGGACGACGACGCCACGCGCAGCAAGGTGGCGGCGATCTACTTGAAGATGGCCGCGGAGGCCTTCGCCAAGCAGCAGTTCGCGGTGGCCGACGAATACCTGCGCGAGGCCGCGAAGTACATCACCGATCGCAGCTCCGCGCAGGGCCAGATGCTCGCGGATTACCAGGGCCGCCTGCGCAGCATCCGTCGCTAGGGCCCGCGCCCGGGGCGCGGAGGGCGGCGTCGATCAAAACGGCGTGTGGCCCTGCCCGTTCTGGTCGATGAACACGAGCCCCGACTCGGAGGGATTGCCCGGCGAGTAGAAGCGCGTGAGCGCCTCGCCCCCGACCTTGAGGCGATCGGCGGTGACGCCCTCGGTGGGGCCGCTGACGATGTGCGGATCGTAGACGCGGACCAGATAGGGCTGGCTCACCGCACTCGGCGGGAAGTTCACGGGCACGCGCCGGGCCGTACCCCGCCAGACGAAGCGCCCCTGCTCCTTGCGCAGGAAGAACTCCTCGCCCGCCTGCATCCAGCTCCCGAAGAAGACCACGTTGTCCTCGCAGCGCGGCGAGCCCGCGACGCACTCCGGGACCTGGTTGTACTCGACGGTGACGGAGACGGTGCCGGGGGGATTGACCTCGGCCGCGTCCTCCGGCCCCGCCGCGCGCTTGAAAGCGTTGCAGGACAAGGCGCCGAGCGCGGCGGCGCCGAGCAAAGCCGCCCGCCACCGGCGCGCGGACCCGCGGGGAACGAGCTGCTGGAGCATGCGGGCCATCACTCCCACCTTCCGAAACCGGATGATAGCATGCGCGGATGCTGGAGCCGGCGCTCCCTCCGACCCTCGTCATCGACGATGACGACGTGGTCCGGAAGACCTGCGTGGAGCTGCTCGAGGCCCGCGGGCACAAGACCCTCTCCGCCGCCACCGTGGGCGAGGGCCTGCGCCTGTTCTCCGAGCACCGTCCGGCGGCCGTCCTGCTGGACCTGAGGCTTCCCGACGGGACCGGGATCGACGTCCTGCGCGAGCTGCAGCGCCAGGCCCCCGGCACACCGGTGGTGGTGATCTCGGGGCTGGGCAGCGTCTCCGAGGCCGTCGAGGCCATGAAGGTCGGAGCGACGGACTTCCTGGAGAAGCCCGTCTCGCGGGACCGCCTCTTCAAGATCCTCGATCGCATCTTCCATCCGCCCCTGCCCGGGGGCGAGACCGACCTCGAGAAGGTCGCGGACGGGTCGCGCTACGGCATGGTCGGCCGCTCCGAGCCCATGCGGCGCATCTACCAGCTCATCGAGATGGCCGCCCCCACGAAGTGCCGGGTCTTCATCGCGGGGGAGAGCGGCACGGGCAAGGAGCTCATCGCCGGCGCCGTCCACGCCCTCTCGCCGCGCCGGGACCGGCCCTTCATCGAGCTCAACTGCGCGGCCATCCCCAGCGAGCTCATCGAGAGCGAGATGTTCGGGCACGTCAAGGGCGCGTTCACGGGGGCGGTGGCCGACCGCAAGGGCAAGTTCGAAGCCGCCACCACCGGCACCCTGTTCCTCGACGAGATCGGGGACATGAGCCTCATCACCCAGGCCAAGCTCCTGCGCGTCCTCCAGGAGGGCGTGGTGACGCCGGTCGGCAGCTCGGAGCCGCGGCCGGTCGACGTGCGCATCGTCTCCGCGACGAGCAAGAACCTCCCCGAGGAGATCGCGCGCGGCACGTTCCGCGAGGACCTCTACCACCGGATCAACGTGCTGACCGTCGCCGTGCCGCCCCTGCGGAACCGGCGCGAGGACATCCCGGAGCTGGCCGAGCACTTCCTGCGCCTGGCCAGCGTCGAGAACGACGTCAAGCCCAAGCGCCTCTCGCCGCGCGCGGTCGACCTCCTCATCCAGATGCCGTGGCAGGGGAACGTGCGCGAGCTGCGCAACCTCATGGAGCGGCTCGTGGTGCTCGTGGCCAAGGACGTGGTGGGGCAGCAGGAGGTGATGGACGTCCTCCAGATGCCGGGCGTCCGCGCGGAGGAGACGAACCCCTTGCCCCTGCGCCAGGCCCGGGCACGATTCGAGCGCCAGTACATCCTCTACCGGCTCACCGCGAACCGCGGAAACCTCGGCAACACCGCCCGGGAGCTGGGAATCGAGCGGACGAACCTCTATCGGAAGATGAAGCAGCTCGGCATCCAGGCTCCCTCGCGTTCGCGGCCCTGATCGTTGCACATCGGATAATCCGTTGTTGACGATCTGCATCATCCCGCGCCTGCCGTTTGAGGAGCCCATCGCCGAAGTCCATACGGGTCAGCCCCTAGGTGTATTCCCTTAGGCTGGCACAGCCCCTGCTTAGGGTATAGGCGACGAGGGATCGCATCACCGCAGCCGCTTCGGTGAGTCGAGGCCTTCCGCAGGCGAACGGCGTGGTTTGGAGGGAGCTGCGCCGCCAGCCGCGGTAACGATCGGTCGTGCGACCGGTCGGGGACTTGACGCCGGGCAGAGGCGGGGGTCGCGATCCCTTTTTATTTCCCCTGCAAAGTCTTCATTTGGCGGCCCGCCGTCCCCGCCGATAGAATCGGGATTTCGCCCACGCCCCACCATCGTGGTGGTCGAGCGGGGGGGCGGGGGAGGTCGCCGTGGCCGCGCGGAAGGCGTTCGTCACCGGGATCACCGGCCAGGACGGCAGCTATCTGGCGGAGCTGCTCCTGGACAAGGGATACGAAGTCCACGGCCTGGTGCGGCGCAGCAGCTCCTTCAACACATGGCGGATCGACCACGTCCGCGACCGATTGAACCTCCACTACGGCGACCTCGTCGACCAGAACAGCCTGATGCGCACGCTGGAGCTGGTCGGTCCGGAGGAGATCTACAACCTGGCCGCGCAGAGCCACGTGAAGGTCTCGTTCGAGATGCCCGAGTACACGGCCAGCGTCACCGCCCTCGGCGTCCTGCGGCTCCTCGACGCCGTGCGCGAGGTGGACCTCCAGGCGCGCGTCTACCAGGCGGGCAGCTCCGAGATGTACGGCCTCGTGCAGGAGACGCCGCAGACGGAGACGACGCCGTTCCATCCCCGCTCGCCCTACGGCGCGGCCAAGGTGTTCGGCCACTGGATGGCCGTGAACTACCGCGAGGGCTACGGGATGCACGCGTCCAACGGCATCCTCTTCAACCACGAGTCCCCGCGCCGGGGCGAGAACTTCGTCACGCGGAAGATCACCCTGGCCGTGGCCGCCATCAAGAACGGCCTCGCCCGCGAGCTGCACCTCGGCAACCTCGAGGCCAAGCGCGACTGGGGCTATGCGAAGGACTACGTCGAGGCCATGTGGCGGATGCTCCAGCAGGAGAAGGCCGACGACTACGTCGTGGCCACGGGCGAGACGCACTCCGTGCGCGAGTTCCTCGAGGAGGCGTTCTCGTACGTCGGCCTCCACTGGCAGGACCACGTCAAGGTCGATCCCAAGTACTTCCGCCCGGCGGAGGTCGACATCCTGCTGGGAGATCCGACCAAGGCGCGCACGAAGCTCGGCTGGACTCCACGCGTCACCTTCAAGGAGCTGGTGCGCCTGATGGTCGACGCCGACATGGAAGGCGGCGGCAAGCCGGTGCACCCCCGCGGCTAGGGGGCGCGACTCAGCCGGAGACGGGGGCGGACGTGCGGGCGTCGATCAAGGCATCGAGCTCGCGCCGCAGACGGGGCAGGATCTCGTCGTAGGTGAAGGCCCCCACCGTCTCCGTCCGGCGCTTCAGGTTCACGTGCGTTGGCCCGCACCAGAGGCCCAGGTCCGCGTCGTCCGTCTCCCCGGGGCCGTTCACCCGGCAGCCCATCACCGCGATGGTGAGGGCGTGGCGCTCCGCGTAGACCGTCATCTCCTTGACCGCCTCCGCGAGCTCCACGAACTTCTCGTTCTCCACGCGCGAGCAGGACGGGCAGGAGATGATGTTGAGCTTGTCGTCGTCGAAGACGGGCACGGAGCGGAAGCGGCCGGCGGCCACGTCCTGCAGGATCTGCCGGCCGACCGTGATCTCCTCGTGCTTGCGGGGATTGGGCAGGGTGAGGCTCACGCGCAGGGTGTCGCCGATCCCGCGCGAGAGGAGCTGCTCGAAGGCCACCCGCGTCTTGATCACGCCTTCCGGCGGGATACCCGCTTCGGTGACCCCGAGGTGGAGGGGCACATCCGGACGCAGGGCCGCGAAGCGCATGTTCCCCTCGATCACCTTTCGGGGGTGCGAGTCCTTGAGGCTGACCACGTAGCGGTCGAACTTGAGATCGTCCAGGAGGGCGCAGTGCTCCAGGGCGGACTCGACCATGGCCGCGATGTCGTCCTCCGGATGCCGGGCCTTGAGCGCGGGATCCACGCTCCCGCAGTTCACGCCGACCCGGATGGCGCAGTCGTGCTCGCGGGCCACGTCGGCCAGGAAGCGGACCTTCTCCTTGACCGGCTTCTCGCGCTCGTGGTGGTAGAGGTGGCCCGGGTTGTAGCGGACCTTGTCCACGTGGGGCGCGACGGAGGCGGCCAGCCGGTAGTTCTCCTGAAGGTCGACCACCAGGTTGGCGCGGGTCTGGCGCCGGATCTCGGCCAGGGCGGCGACGTCGGCGGCGTTGTCCACGGCAACGCGCACGAGGTCACCACCAGCCTGGCGTATGGCCTCGGCCTGCTCGACCGTCGCATCGATGTCTTGCGTGCGGGTGGCGCACATGCTCTGGACGGCTATGTCATGTGCGGAGCCGATAAAGGCCGTACCAACGCGGACGGACCGCGTCGGATTTCGTTTGGCCGTCATATTGTCGATTCTATGGGAGGTTCGCGATGGAGCAAAAACCGACGGCCTGAGGTCAGACCGCCCGCGGGGCAAGCCTCTTTTTTGCTGTTTTCCGTTGTTGTCTACGACGCCGGCTGATCCGTGGCGCGGCGTCGCATCGCCCGCGTGGCCGCGCTGGCCACCCCGTCCCACTTCTCGCGGATGCGGACCAGCGGCTCCAGGGGAGCCGTGACCACGCGCACCCGCCCCGCCCGGATGGCCGCGAACAC
>Ga0209382_10001354_pt1 | contig 38696 bp, 35 predicted proteins | sample SoiMetdeltSBSDD5_FD_187599 | JGI IMG/M metagenome (GOLD analysis project Ga0209382, IMG submission 187599) | Bulk soil microbial communities from a Populus tree surrounding site in Tennessee, USA - Soil MetaG P. deltoides SBSDD5 (SPAdes) (version 2) | ecosystem: Environmental > Terrestrial >... | reverse complement strand
GACTCAACCTGTACGACGACCAGCACGTCGCCGTCGGCCCGATCCAGGGCGCCAGGGTCGAGGCCGAAGCGGCAGGCCCGGTTGTACGTGGCCACGCCGCGGTCGCCGTCCGGCGGGTACCGCAGATGCCCGACCGCTTCGCGGACCTCGGCGGCGGTGTCCAGCCGGGGCAGCATGACGCCGGCCGCGCCGAGGTCGAGGACCCGGCCGAGCCGGATGCGGGCGGCGGACTCGACCCGAACCACGGTCGGCACGCCGTACGCGGCGCCGGCCAGGACGACCGGGGTGACCTGCTCCTCGGCCCCCGCTCCGTGCTCAAGGTCGAGCAGCAGCCAGTCCACGCCTGCGGCGGCGCAGACCTCGGCGGTGATCGCCGAGGCGGTGCCGACGAAGGTGCCCAGGGTCTTCTCGCCGGCGGTGAGGCGGGTGCGGAGCCGGCCGTGGTCCAGTGGCGAGCTCATCCGTACCACCTCTGGAGGTCCAGGCCGGCTTCGTACTCGGCGCGGAGCTGCGCGACGGTCTCCTGGTCGGAAACCATGGCGGGGGCGACGTCCCACCAGGCTCCGGCGCCCGGCAAGTCGACGTGCGGGATGGTGGGTACGACGATGACGACGGGTCCGTCATGGTCGCGGGTGTCGGCGAGCGCGGCCCGCACCTGAGCGGAGGTAGTAGCTCGGATCGCCCGCGCGCCCAGACCGCGGGCGACCTCGACTAGGTCGACGTGCAGGTACTCGCCCTCCAACCGGCCGGGCTTCGCGGCGGCGTCGGCGAGGTCGAGGCCGCCGTCCCGGTAGCGGAACTCGTTGCCGAACTCGCGGCCGCTGCGGCCCATCTGCAGTCGGTGGATGACCTGATAGCCGTGGTTCTCGGGGATGATGACGGTGACCGCCAGGCGCTCCTGTGCGGCGGTGACCAGCTCGGTGGGGGCCATCAGGAACGTGCCGTCCCCGACGAAGGACACCACCCGCTTGCGGCGGTCCGGTACGGCCAGCCGGACGCCCAGGGCTGCCGGGATCTCGTAGCCCATGCAGGAGAAGCCGAACTCCAGGTGGCAGTAGCGGCCCTCGGTGGCGTCCCAGACCTTCTGTAGGTCCCCGGGCGGCCCGCCCGCGGCGGCGATGACGGTGTCGCCGGACCTGGCGTGCTCCTGCAGCAGACCGATGATCTGCCCCTGCGTGAGTACGGCACCGGTGACCGGCACCACGTCCGCGCCGGCCGGCACGGAGGAGATGTCGAACGGTGTGTCCGGGTCCAGTGCGGCCGCGCGCACCGGTTCCCACTCGGCGACACGGTCGCGGACCCGCTGCTGCCAGGCGGCGGGAGAGGTGATGCGCGCGGCCTCGGCGGCCCGGGTCAGCGCGGCCAGGGCGCGTTTCGCGTCGGCGTGGATCCCGGTAGCGCCGAGCCGGTGCGCGTCGTGCACGTTGACGTTGATGCTGGCGAAGCGCACGTCGGGGTTCTGGAACAGTGACTGCGACGCGGTCGCGAAGTCGGTCAGTCGGGAGCCCACCGTGAGGACGAGGTCTGCTTCGCGGGCAAGCTCGTTGGTGGCCGGTGTGCCTTCCAGTCCGATGCCGCCGAGCTGCCACCAGGCGCGCTGCTGCACCGCGCCCTTGCCGGCGAACGTCTCGGCGACCGGGATCCGGGTCGCAGCGGCCAGCGCCTCCAGCTCACGAGTGGCGCCGGAGTAGATCACCCCGCCGCCGGCGATGATCAGCGGTCTCTGTGCGGTGGCGAGCAGCCGGGCGACGGCGGCGACCTCGTCGGGGTCGGGCGGTGGGCGCCGGATCGTCCAGTCCCGCTCGGCGAACAGCTCGGCGGGCCAGTCGTATGCGTGCGACTGCACGTCCTGCGGCAGCGACAACACCACGGCGCCGGCCTCCGCCGGGTCGGTGAGCACCCGCATCGCGGCCGGCAGCGCGGTCAGCAGCTGCTCGGGCCGGGTGATGCGGTCGAAGAACCGGGAGACCGGCCGGAACGCGTCGTTCACGCTGACGTCGGCCTCGGTCGGATGCTGCAGCTGCTGCAGCACCGGGCCCTGTCGACGGGTGGCGTAGGTGTCGCCGGGCAGCAGCAGCACCGGCAGCCGGTTGACCGTGGCCAGGCCCGCGCCGGTGACCATGTTCAACGCGCCGGGACCGATGGAGGCGGTGACCGCGAGGGCCGCGTGCCTGCGGGTCGCCTTGGCGTAGCCGGTGGCCAGGTGCACGAGGGCCTGCTCGTTGCGGCCCTGGATGAACGGCAGCGCGTCGCTGATCTGGTCCAGCGCCTGCCCGAGACCGGCCACGTTGCCGTGACCGAAGATGCCCAGCGCGGCGGGAATCAGTCGGCGGCGATGCCCGTCGGCCACCGAGTACTGCCGGGAAAGGTAGGTGATCAGGGCCTGCGCGACGGTCAGCCGCACGGTGCTCCGGGATGTGTTGCTCATGTGTCTGTCTCCCCGCTCTACCAGGGCCGGCCGTGCAGGACGACGGTCTTGAGCTCGGTCATCTCCTCGACGGCCCAACGGGGGCCTTCCTTGCCGACGCCGCTGCCCTTGAGGCCGCCGTAGGGCATGAGGTCTGCGCGCCACAGCGGCGTCCAGTTGATGTGGATACTGCCCGCGTCGATCTCCCGGATCGCCCGGACCGCGCCGGCGACGTCGGAGGTGAAGACGCCGGCGGCCAGGCCGTACGCCGTACCGTTGGCCTGCGCGATCGCCGCTGCCCCGGCGGCGGTGCTGACTGTCACAGCAGGCCCGAACAGCTCCTGCTGACTGAGCGGCGAGGCGGGGTCCACGTCGGCGACGACCGTCGGCGCAACGAAGCTGCCGTCGCGCTCCCCGCCGGTCAGGACCCGCGCGCCCCCCTCGGCGGCGGCGACGATGGCCTGCCGCACCCGCTCTGCCTCGGCGGTGTTGATCAGCGTTCCCATCCCGGTCTCCGGCGAGGACGGGTCTCCGGTCCGGATGGCCTGGACCTTGGGTACGAGGGCGTCGAGGAAGTCGGCGCTGATCGCCGGGTGGGTGATGACCCGCTGCACCGAGATGCACACCTGGCCGGCGTTGACGTAGCCACCTGTTGCGACAGCGCTCGCCGCCAGCTCGAGATCGGCGTCCGGGAGCACGATCACAGGACATGAGGCGCCCAGCTCCAGCGACAGCTTCTTCACGCCGGCCATCCGGGTGATGCGCTCACCGATGCCGGTGGACCCGGTGAAGGAAATCTTGCGGACCCGCGGATCGGAGACCAGTGCGTCTCCCAGCTCACCGCCTGCGCCGGTGAGGACCGACAGCACCCCGGCCGGCAGGCCGGCGTCGACGAAGCAGGCGGCCAACTCGAGCGCCGTCAGCGGGGTGGTGCGGGCCGGCTTCAGGACGACCGCGTTGCCGGCGGCCAGCGCGGGCGCGATCTTGTGCAGGACCAGCAGGGCCGGGTAGTTGAACGGCGAGATCGCCACGACCACGCCGCACGGTTGGCGCAGCGTGAAGCCGATCTTGTCCAGGCCGGTTCCGGGGCTGGCATCCAGGGGAAGTGTGTTGCCGTACAGCTGCGCGCCCTCAAACGCCGCGAGCCGGATGATCTCTCCGGACCGGGCCGCCTCGCCGGTCGCCTCGGTGATCGTCTTGCCGACCTCGGCGCTGATCGTCCGGGCGATCTCGGCGGCTCGCTGGTCGGCGAGCTCCGCCGCCCGCAGCAGGATTCGCATCCGCTCGTGTGCGGGAGTGCGCCGCCAGGTCGCGGCGCCCGCCTCGGCTGCGGTGAGTGCCGCCTCGACGTCGTCCCTGCTGGCCACCGGCACGGTGCCGACGACGGACCCGTCGTACGGCGACGTCACGTCCTCGGTACGCCCCGCCTCGGCCGGCCGCCAGTCACCGCCGATCAGTAGATTCCTGTGCTCCATCGGTCTTCCTCCGAAGATGTCGCTGCGGGCAGCGCCCGAGCCCGCCTCCGTCCGAGGACAGGGCCGTTCGCCGACCTGGTCTGTTCCGGCTTGCTGGTGCTGCGCCGGGTCTCGGATCTCGTACTCGCGATTCCGGAAGACATCTGTCATCGTAAGAACCGCAGTCCATCAATCGAGCGCAGAAAACCATCAAAAAGCCATCAGGGAGCAGCAGCGGGCATGGGTCACCCATTCCGGATCAGGGCGATCGCCCAGCAGGCCGGCCTCAGCGAGGCCACCGTCGATCGCGTGCTCAACAACAGGGGCGGCGTACGCACCGACACCGTCCGCGAGGTGCACCAGGCGGTCGCCGACCTGGAGCGGCAGCGGACGCAGCTCCGGCTCGGCGGCCGGACCTTCGTGATCGACGTCGTGATGCAGGCACCGGATCGGTTCTCGTCCGCCGTGCGCCGCGCCCTCGAGGCGGAGCTGCCGGCACTGCGACCGGCCGTCATCAGGTCGCGCTTCCACTTTCGCGAGACCGGTCCGCTCGCCGACCTCACCGCGACGCTGGACCGCATCGCGAGCCGGGGATCGCAAGGGGTCATCATCAAGGCGCCCGACGTGCCGGAGATCACCGAAGCGGTGGCCCGAGTCGTCGCCGCCGGGATCCCCGTGCTCACCCTGGTGACCGACCTGCCTGCCAGTCGACGGCTGGCATACGTGGGCATCGACAACCGGGCCGCCGGCGCCACGGCGGCGTACCTCATCGGTCAGTGGCTCGGCGACAAGCCCGGCAACGTCCTGGTCACCCTCAGCCGCGGCTTCTTCCGCGGCGAGGAGGAACGCGAAATGGGCTTCCGCAGCGCGATGCGCAGCCGCTACCCCGATCGCTCCCTTGTGGAGATCGACAACAGCGACGGTCTCGACGAGACCATGCGCGGTCTGGTCCTGAGCGCCCTGGACAGCGATCCGGCCATCAACGCGGTCTACTCCATCGGCGGCGGCAACGTCGCGATCGGCGAGGCCTTCGTGTCGATGCGCCGGACCTGCTCGGTGTTCATCGCTCACGACCTCGACCAGGACAACATCCGCCTCCTCCGTGACGGCCACCTGTCCGCGGTGCTCCACCACGACCTCAACCAGGACATGCGCCGGGCCTGCCACTTCATCATGCAAGCGCATCGTGCGCTTCCCGGCGCCGCCAGCTCTTGGCCCTCCAACATCCAGGTGATCACTCCGTACAACACACCGATCCCCGTGACCTTCGAACCCTGAGCCACCGAGGTCGCGCCCGCAGATCTCGGGTGACACCCGCTCCTGCCCGCTTCATCCTCGCCCGATGAGCATGCGTCGGAATGTCGGCGCTGCGGCGTCCGATCGGCACGGCATGCAATACTCGCCGGCCCGCGTCCAGGGCGGTCAGCAATCGGTCGATGGCGATCTCGCCGAGCGCGCCGCGGTACCAGGCCTGGCCACCAGCGGTTAGAGGTGAGCGCCCGACGATCCAGGCGAGCCCGCCACGTGCCCGCTGCAGTGGGTGAACGCGTTGCGACGAGGCTGCCGCTGGTGCTTGGGCTAGGTCGAGAGGGTCCGTGGACGCGGTGCGTGAGGGACTACGACATACCCATACGTTTCGATTGCCTTGGCCCCCCGGCACCGCTCACAGGTCTACAGTCGCGGCATAGGCAATCCGTCAACAGTGGAGCGGTGATGAGAATGGCTGCTGAGACCCCGACGATCGTCTTGGTGCACGGTGCCTGGGCCGACGCGACCGGTTTCGACGCCGAGATCCGTGCCCTGCAGGACCGCGGGTATTCCGCCATCGGGTTCGGCAACCCGCTTCGTGACCTGGCTGGCGACGCCGCCTACCTGGCCGAGTTCCTGCGGACCCTGAGCGGTCCGATCGTGCTGGTCGGCCACTCCTACGGCGGCAACGTGATCTCGGCCGCCGCCATCGGCAACGATCAGGTCCAGGCGCTCGTCTACCTCAACGGCTGGATGTGCGACGTCGGCGAGAGCCAGCAGCAGCTCCTCGAAAGGTTCGAAGGCAGCCTTGTGGGGCCCTCGATCCGGCCCGTTGCGTTCACCAACCCCGACGGGAGCGAGGGCACCGACCTCTACCTCGCGCCCGAGGCCTTCCACGAAGCCTTCGCCGCCGACGTCGACCCTGCGACGGCCGCAGTGATGGCCGCGGCACAGCGGCCCTACGCCGCCGCGGCATTCGCAGCCACGCCGTCGGCCCCGCCAGCGTGGAAGACACTGCCGTGCTGGTACTTGCTCGGCACCGAGGACAAGGCCATCCCGCCGGAGCTGCAGCGGTTCATGGCCGAGCGCGCCAACGCGACGATCGTGGAGGTCGCGGCCTCGCACGTCTCGTTCGTGTCCCAGCCCGACGCCGCCACCCAACTCATCCTGCAGGCCGCCGAAGCCACCGCCGACGCCGGCTGACCAGCCCAGCCTGACGATCGCACGCCTCGCCAGACGCGATCATCGTCGGGTTGGCCGACGCGCTCGCCGCCGACCCGCGCACATCGGCATGACCGCGCGGATCGCGGCTATTTGTTGTGTTTCGAGGTTGCTCGGGTCCGGGTCAGACGGGGGTGAGGTGCTCGGCCGGACGCTCTCATTGCGGCTGCCCGCCCGGTTATGGGTGTGGCTCTTGCATGGCGTGCGTCCTGGTCGGGTGCCGTGGTGAGGCGTGGCTCAAGAAGGGTCTGCTCAGCTGGAAGTAGCGTTGCCCGTCCTCGCCGACGGTTGGGTTTCGCGGGTTCGGGGAGCGAGGAGGTGGGTGATGGACCGGGTGCTGATGGGGGTGGATCCGCACAAGGAGTCGGTGACGATCGAGGCCCGCGATGCCCGGGAGATCCTGCGGGCGCGTGGCCGGTTCGGCACCAGCGCTGCGGGCTACCGGAGCCTGATGCGGTTCACCAAGCAGTGGCCGCAGCGGGTCTGGGCGGTGGAGGGTGCCAATGGGATCGGTCGGCGGTTCGCGCTGCGGCTGGTGGCCGATGGTGAACGGGTGCTGGACGTGCCGGCCAAGCTCGCCGCCCGAGCGCGGGTCTTCGATACCGGGCAGGGCCGCAAGACCGATGCCACTGACGCGCATGCGGCCGTCTCGGTGTGTCTTGGTGGCGCTGCGGGACAAGAGCCTGCGGGAGCTGAGGGTTGATCCGGACCTGCAGGTGCTGCGGCTGCAGTGTGACCAGGCGCAAACTCAGCGGTGAGTTCTCGCGGGCTCATGCCCAGGGCCTGAACCGGTTGCACCGGCTGTTCTTGGAGTTGTTGCCGGGTGGGGCGCCGGTCAAACAGTCGGTCGACCAGTACGCGAGGCTGTTTTGGCGAGGATCAGACCGCGTGACCAGGTGGGGAAGACCCGGCGCCGGATGGCCGCTGAGGAACTGGCCGACCTGGTCAGGCTCGGCGCCAGGCTGAAGCTGATGAAGGCCGAACTGCGGGCCGCGGTCGAGGCCACCGAGTCGCACCTGATGGACATCAACGGCATCGGGCCGGCCGGTGCTGCGCGGATCCTGGCCGACTCTTGACCAGCCCGGTGACGTGGCCAGGTTCCCCGACCGCAACCACTTCGCCTCTTCGACCGGCACCGCACCCATCGATGCCTCCTGCGGTGAACACGTGCGCCACCGGCTCTCGCCTGGACCGGTCGCCGTGGCCGCGAGGCTCAGGAGTGCGAGTACCGACCACAGCTGGGCGAGGATCGCTCACGGCTTAGCCCGGATGCACCGATGAGTTCGGCGAGGTGTACTTGCCATAGAGCGAGATGCCCTTGCGCTGCGGAAGGATCGGACTTGCTGAAGGCTCGATCTGGACCGCGACGAGGGGCATCTCGTGGGTGCAGCTGTCTCACACTCAGCGGGTCGTGTCCCGGGTGACGACGGTGAGCCGCAGGTTGACGGTACGGGTGGGTGCGCCCGGGTCGGCGATTCGCTGCATCAGTAGCTGAGCGGCGGTTCGCCCTGACTCTTCGAGGGGCTGGCGGATCGTGGTGAGGTCGAGCGCCTCTGCGACCTCGCCATCGTCGTAGCCGACCACGGCCAGGTCGTCGGGTACCCGCCGAGCGAGCTGGCGGGCAGCCCGGAGGACCCCGGCGGCGAGGGTGTCGTCGTGGGTGAAGATCGCCGTGGGCGGCTGTGGCCGGCTGAGTAGTTGGCGCGCGTCTTGACACGCGGCTGCGGCACCGTGCCTGGTGAGTCGTACATCGTCGTCGCCGAGCATGATGCCGTGCTCGGCGAGCACGTCCCTGAAGCCATGCAGCCGTCGTTCGGACGGCGACACGTAAAGGCGGGTACGTTGCTGTTCGCCGATGTAGGCGAAGGAGATGTGGCCTCGCTCCAGCAGGTGTTCGGCGGCTAGACGGCCGCCGGTGTAGTCGTCGGCGTGAACGGAGTCGAACCGCTCGTTGGCCATTTCCAACAGGACGGTTGGCAGGCCGAGTGACGTCAGCCGCTCTCCGATCGAGTCGTCCAACGGCAAACCCATGACTATCAGCCCGTCGAGTCGCCCCGTCAACGGCAGGCTCGCCAGCAGCGGTGACTGGCTGGTGGCGGCCGACTCCTGGTCGAAGACCACTACCTCCAGCGACTCGGTGCGGGTGATCTGCAGGATGCCGTTGAGCCGGCGCCCGAACGACGAGTACGAGGTGAACGGCCCGATGACGCCGATGCGTCCGAGAGAGCGGCGTGCCCGGGTGACTGCCTCCGTCTTGGGCACGAAACCGAGGGAATCCGCGGCGTGGAGCACCTTTTCCCTGGTGCTCTGACTGACCCGGCCGGGCGAGTTCAGTGCCAGCGAGACGGTGGAGATGCTGACGCCCGCGGCCTTCGCCACCTGATAGATCGTCACCTTGTTCGCCATCGCCGTCCCCTCGTTCCCATGCCATCCACTCGTCAGAATATACTGTCGAAGTGCTTCGATCGAAGGGTTGACACGAGCGAATGGCAAGGAGTTGGATAGAGCTCTGACGGCGAACCGCGGCCACCGCAGACAGCCTGGACGGCCACCGTCTCGCGCCGGCAACTGAGTTGGCATCCCGACAGAGGAGGGCACGATGCTCCACCGGATACCTGCGCTCGCGCGCACTACGGTTTGCGTAGCGGTCGGCGCCTTGGTTCTGGGCGCCTGCGGCACCGCGGGAGCCGAGAAACGCCAGGCACTTCCCGAGCAGGCCGACTCCGCGGTCCGCGCGGCAGAGGCGGCGGCGAAGGAAGCTGCAGACGGAAAGAGGCTGGGCGGGACGCTGAACCTGTTGGGAGTGCTCAGCGGCGCGCAGCTGAAGGCGTACCTCGGCAGCTTCAAGCCGTTCGAGGACGCCACCGGGATCAAGATCAGGTATGAGGCGACCCGAGACGTGAACGCGGTGCTGCAGACCCGCATCGCTGGCGGCAACCCGCCGGACCTGGTGTCGAACCCGAGTGCCGGTCAGATGCGGGGCCTAGCCGTCGCCAGCAAGCTGATCAGTCTGGACGAGTTCGTCGACCTGGACCGGGTGCGCGACGACTTTCCCGCCGGTCTGGTCGACCTGGGCTCCGTCGACGGACATCTCTACGGCCTGTTCTACAACTCGGCCGCGAACAATCTGGTCTGGTATGACCCGAAGACCTACGAGGGTCCGAAGCCTCCCGCGACTCTCGCCGATCTGAACTCGTACGCCCGCAGGCTCGCCGCCGACGGCAAGACCCCGTACTGCGTGGGGTTGGGTTCCGGCGCGGCGAGCGGCTGGCCCGGCGCCAGCTGGATCGAACAGCTCGTGCTGACTCAGGCCGGGCCCGAGGCCTTCGACAAGTGGGTACAAGGCAAGCTGTCGTGGACCTCGCCCGAGGTGAAGCGGGCGTTCGAAGCCTTTGGCGCCGTGGTCACCGACCCGGCGATGGTGGCCGGAGGCCCGACCGCCGCCCTCACCACTAGCTTCGACAAGAGTCCGCAGGGACTGGTCAGCGACAAGCCCGCCTGCTACCTCCACGTTCAGGCGGACTTCCTCGGCAACCTTCTCGCAAGCAGCGTGCCGGGTGTCGAGCCGGTTGCCGACATCGACTTCTTCCCGTTCCCCGCGGCCGCCACCAACAGCGATCCAGCCGTTGTCACCTCCGGTGAGATGCTCGGGGCCTTCAAGGACACTCCGCAGACGCGAGCATTCATGCGCTACGTCGCGTCCCCCGCGTTCGGCGCCATGGTCGCCGGGACTGGGCAGTGGATCAGCGCGAACCGGAAGACCGATGTCGCGTCCTACACCACGCCGCTGTCCCGCAAGTCCGCCCAGCTGTACGCGTCCGCCAAGCTCGTCCGCTACACCGCCCAGAACTCCATGCCCCTCGCGTTGAACCAGGCCTTCCTGAAGGCGGTACTCGGCTACGTCAAGAATGCGGACAGTCTCGACCAGCAGCTCGCCCGCCTCGACCAGCTCCGCGAGACCGCCTACGTGTCGTAGCACAACCCCCGGGTGTCCTCAGCCGAACCAGGAAGGGGAGGAGCGAAATGGGTCAACGAGTTCTGCTCGCCGGGATCGTGGTGGTCGGCACCCCGATCGCCCTCTATGCCTGGCTGTGGCTCGCTGAGCAGGTCGAGCGGGTAACACCCCGCCGGTTCCGGGTGCCGGTTCGCGCCTGGCTGTGGCTGGCCCCCGCAGCGGTTCTCATCGGCACGTTCCTGATCTGGCCGCTGGCCAACACCGGCTGGCTGAGCTTGCACGGCGCCGATGGCCGATCCTGGGCCGGGCCGGCCAATCTCGACTGGCTGATACGCAGCAGCGAGGTTCACGCCGCACTGCGCAACAACCTGCTGTGGCTCATCCTTCTCGTCGGCGGCTGCCTGGCGCTAGGTCTCCTGGTGGCCGTGCTCACCGATTCGGTCCGCTACGAAGGGATGGCCAAGGCCGTGGTGGTCGCACCCACTGCTATCAGCTTTGTCTGCGGCGCGATCATCTGGCGCTTCATGTTCGACTACCAGGCGCCGGGGCTGCCGCAGATCGGCACCCTCAACGCGGCGTGGGCCGATGCCCTCGACCGCACACCGGTCGCCTGGCTGGTCGACACCAGGACCAACAACTACGCGCTGATCACGGTCGGGCTCTGGATGACCCTAGGGTTCGCCACAGTCATCATCTCCGCCGCCCTCAAGGGCGTCCCCGCCGAACTGACCGACGCGGCACGTGTGGATGGCGCCAGCCGCTGGCAAGCCCTTCGGTACGTCGTCCTGCCCCAGCTACAGCCCACACTCGTGGTGGTCGCCACACTCGTCGCGATCATGGCGCTGAAGGCCTTCGACATCGTCTACGTGATGACCAACGGCAACTACGGCACCGACGTCATCGCGAACCTGCTCTACAGCGAACTGTTCCTCGCCCAGAACTCCGGCCGCGCCAGCGCCATCGCGCTGCTACTGACCGCCCTGGCGATACCGATGTTCCTGCTCAACGCCTACGCACAGCGCCGCGAGACGAGCCGGATGTGAACTCCACAGCCCTGCACACAGCCACACCCGGCCACCCGGGGGCAGCACAGTCGTCGCCGACCCGCCCGCGCACGCAGCCGGCTCGGCGACGGACCCGCCCCGGGCGGGCCCCGGTGCTGGTCCACGTCGCGCTGGTGTTGTTCTGCGGCCTGTGGGCGGTGCCGGTGCTCGGCCTGTTCGTCAGCTCGTTCCGGGACCCGTACGCCATCTCCAGCACCGGATGGTGGGAGACGTTCACCCACCCTGCCGACCTCACCCTTGACAACTACCGCCAGGTCATTGTCGACAGCGGCATGGGGCAGGCGTTCAGCAACAGCCTGCTCATCGCGGTACCGGCGGTCGCCGCGATGACCTGTATCGGCGCGGTCGCCGCGTACGCGCTCGCCCGCCTGACCTTCCCCGGTCGTGGCATGGTCATCATGGCCCTCCTCGGACTCCTCGTCATCCCCGTCCAGATGACCCTCGTGCCGGTGCTGCGCCTCTACAACGCGGCGCACCTCACCGGGACCTTCGTGGGAATCTGGCTGGTGCACACCGGCTTCGCGCTCCCCTTCGCCATCTACCTGATGCGCAACTTCTTCGCGGCGCTGCCCGGTGAGTTGTTCGAGGCCGCCGCGATCGACGGCGCCAGCGAGCGGATGGTATTCGTACGCGTCGCGCTGCCACTGGCCGCGCCCGCGCTCGCTTCGGTCGCGATCTTCCAGTTCATCTGGGTCTGGAACGACCTGCTGATCGCATTGATCTTCCTCGGCGGATCCTCGGATGTCGCACCGATGACCGTCGCCATCGCCAACCTGGTCAACGCCACCACCGGGCAGGGATGGGAACTGCTGACCGCGGCGGCCTTTCTCGCGATGACACTGCCGATGGCCATCTTCTTCACGCTGCAGCGTTACTCGTCCGCGGATTGCTTGCCGGAACCGGCAAATGAGCCGCCAACCACGACCCGGCGCGCAGGACGCCCAGATGAACGATGTTCCGTATGCAATGTCGGGATGGCGCATCGAGTACCAGCGCCACCAGGCAAGCCCCGCCTTCGTGCGCCCCGGCTCAACAACACTATCGCTAGGGCCGAGGTCGTCAGGCGGCTCTTGCCGTGCACGCGGAGAACCCGGTGGCCGTGCTCCTTCGCCGAGGTCGTCGATGTCCCTGCGTCAGGGCTCCTGACCACCCGGACTCTTCGAGTGGTGTGCGACGGGTCCGGTGCGTTCATTCGGTCTGGCAGGCCGATAGCTTCGGTGCCGAGCACGACCGACGGGCTAGGACGCCTGCGACTTGCGTCGTGCCTGAGAGGTCAGCTTGGAGATCTGACCGATGAGGAGTGCGCCCAAGATGATGGCGCCGTAGGCGGCGTTGATCCAGAACGAGGGGACGTTCGAGAGGATCAGGATGTCTTGGATGATGCCGAGGAGCAGCACGCCGAGACCGGCACCGATGAGGCTGCCTCGTCCACCGTTGAGGTCGATCCCACCAAGCACCGCCGCAGCGAAGACCGTGAAGATGATGTTCTCGCCCAGGTTGGCGGTGGCGGCCGATGTCTTGCCGGCAAGCATCATCCCGGCCAGCATCGCCATGAGGCTGCCGAACACGAACAGGGCGATCGTGAGGCGTCGGGTCCTGACGCCGGCCGCGCGGGCGGCGTCGGCGTTGCCGCCGAGGGCGTAAATGGCCCGCCCTGTGGGCGTGAGGCGCATGAAGGCGGCGGCCAGCCCGAATGAGACGACGAAGATGACGGCCTGAATCGGGATGCCCAAGACGTCGGCGTTCCCGAGCCACAAGACGAAGCCCGGAAGGTCGGTGTAGGTCTGTCCGTTGGACACGCCGAGGGTGAAGCCTTGGATGAGGATCAGCATCGCGAGAGTCACGATGAAGGCGTTGAGTCCGAGCGCCGATATGAGGAAGCCATTGATTAGCCCGATAACGATCACGACACTGGTGGTGATCAGCAGGGCCAACAGGAGGGGCAGGTCAAATCCGCGGTTCAGGTCGGGCGCTGCGACCAGCACAGCGAGGAGCATGATCGAGAAGCCGACCGTCGACTGCATAGAGAGGTCGAAGTACCCGCCGATGAGGATGATGCTCTCGGCGATCACCAGGATCCCCAATACCGCGGAGAGCGCGATGATGTTGTTGAGGATGTTGGCCGAGGTTAGGAACACGGGGTTCAGCACCGATCCAAAGATGCAGACGCCGATGATGACTGGGATCAGCGCCAGTCCCTGCAGGTTGTGGTTCGCGCGGGAGAAGCGTCGCTTCTCAGGTGTCATGACGGTGGTAGGACCGTGGGTTGCGGGCTTGGTCAGTGTCGAGTCGTCCATCGCTCAGCGCCCTTGGATAGCGGCCGCGAGCTCGGCCTCAGCGAACGGTGCCAGCAAGCGGCGGTGAATCTTGCCCTGAAACATGACCAGGACGCTGTGGCAGAGGCCGAAGTCGGCGTCATCGGCCGAAACGATGACCACGCCCGTACGCTTGTTGGCTATGAGATCGCCGACGGTCCCGTAGATCGACTGCTTCGCCGCGACGTCGACGCCGGCGGTGGGATTCATCAGCACCAGCACGTCGGGGTCGGAGGACAACGCGCGGGCCAAGACGACCTTCTGCTGGTTGCCGCCACTCAGTTCCTCGATCGGCTGCTCGGGTCCCCATGCCTTGATGGCCCACTCGTCCGCCAGGGCCCTGTAGAGCGAGTTGCGCACCTTCGAGCTGATCAGCCGAGCCCGGTTCGCGATCCGATACACCACGGGCAGGGTCGCGTTCTCCGCGACCGACAGTGCAGGAACATAGCCGCCGACGTGGCGGTCCTCCGGCACGAACCCGATGCCGGCCTTGATGCTGATGCTCACATCGCCGGCCTTCAGGGCCTTGTCGGCGACGCGAACCTGTCCGGAGGTTGGACGCTCAAGCCCGCACAGAGCCTCGGCCACCTCGACGTGACCGGAGCCCTCGAGGCCGGTGATGCCGAGGCACTCACCGGGACGCACACCGAAGCTGACGTCGGTGACGCGGTCGGCGATGCTGATCGACTCGACCGTCAGCAGCGGTGCCCGATCGGTGTCGATCTGTGTGAGCGGCCGGACGCTCGCGCCGTCTTGAGCGCTCCCTACCATCGCGTCGACAACGTCCGAAACACTCAGTCCGGAGAGGCTTTCGTCGAAGACGACCCTGCCGTCACGCAGCACGGTCGTGCGGTCGCAGACCTCGAAGATCTCTTGAAGGTGGTGCGAGACGTAGACGATCGCCACGCCGCGTGCGCGGGCGTCCTGGATATGACCGAAGAGCTTCTTGGCCCCGCCGAAATCGAGGCCGGCGGTGGGCTCGTCGAGCACGAGCACGTTGGGGTCCAGGGAGAGCACTCGACAGATCTCCACGACCTTGCGCTCGACGGGCTCGAGGTCGGCGACGATCGAGTCCGCGATGCGCTCGCAGTTCCATTCGGAGAGCAGTTCGCGGCCCGTACCCCGCAGCCGCGGCCAGTCGACTAGTCCGAGACGGTTGCGTGGAAAGCGTTGCAGCGAGATGTTCTCTGCGGCGGTGAGCCAAGGGATAAGCGTGCTCCTTTGGTACACGCACCCGACCTGCTGTGCTCCGTGGCCGTGGAACTCGACGGTCCCACTGTCCGGGTTAAGCAGCCCGGTGATCACTGAGACGAGTGTGGACTTGCCCGCGCCGTTGCGTCCCACGAGTGCGACGGAGGAACCGTTGTCGACGCGCATCGACACGTCGGACAGCGCCTTGGTCACGCCGAACGTCATTGAGACGTTCGTTACCTGAAGGGCAGCGTCGGACATGAGGTCCTTTCGGTTGTATGGATGGGGCCGTGTGGCGCCCCGCAGAGCGACGAGGTGCCACACCGGAGGACGAGGCCTATCCGTTGCCCCACAGGTTCGGGTCGTCAACGGTCTGCTTAGTCACGACCGGCGACTCGAGCAGGTCGAGGTAAGACGAGCCCTCCTTGACCACGATGCTGTTGTGGTCGGTTGGGCCTTCCTTGGTGGGCTCGCCCTTGATCGCGCGGTCCACCCAGTAGACGGCCCACTGCGCATAGGCGTTGAGCGGCTGCGAGACCACGGCATCCATGTAGCCGTCCTGGATCGCCTGCATGGACTCGGGCGAGCCGTCGATGCCGACGAACGGCACGTGCTTCGGATCGCCGACCGGCGCGTACCGGTTGACGGCCTTGAGCGCGCTGGCGACCGGCTGGAGGCAGCCGATCTCCGAGGCGGTGTAGATGCCGTCGATGTCCTCGGTCGAGAGCACGGTCTGGGCGACGGAGGCGCACTTCTCCGAGGACCAGTCGAACGGCTTGGAGATCACCTTGATGTTCGGGTACTTCTCGTCCATACACGTGGTGAAGCCGTTGCTGCGATCGCGACCGTTGGTGCTCGATAACGCACCCTGGAGGTTCAGAACCGTTCCTTTGCCGCCGACGAGGTCGCCGAGAGATTTGCAGGCCGCGGCTCCCATGAATCTGTTGTCTGCCTTGACGGTCATGGCGATGTCGCCGCCGTCGGCTCCCGAGTCGATAGTCACGACGGGGACCTTCGCTGTGTTGGCCTTCTCGATGGCCGGGACGATCGCCTTCGAGTCGATCGGTCCGACGATGAGCCCCTTCACCCCACGGGTCAGGAGCGTGTTGATGTCCTCGTTCTGCTTGGCCGGGTCACCGTTCGCGTTGACAACTGGCAGCAGGGCGACGTCTTGCTGGCCCCCCTGGTCCTCCACACGCTGGACCATCAGCACCTGGAACTGGTCCGTCAGCTTGGCCACTGAGAAGCCAACATCCGCGCCGCCGCCGGACGCTTCGCCGGAGCCACCGCAGCTGACGAGAGTCAGGGTCAGGCTAGTCGCCAGGACGAGCAAACGTACCTTCATGATCCATCCTTCGGATTGAGAGAGGTTTGACCTCGAGCTGGGTTCGCGTATGGGTGGCGCTACCTCGTTCGTGGTGTGGCCTGCGGACGCGTCCGCAGCTACCGGTTAGTGCTGGTCCAACTGAGGTGTGGCCGGTAGCGCACCTCAGGCTGCTTGTACGTACGTGTTGCTGAGCCGAAGGTATGACGCCGATCAGTGCGCCGTCAACAACTTGTGCCTACATGTTTGAGGCAGACGGCCGGCCCCACGCGTTGGCCACCCTGGTTCGGTTCACCCCGGCCAGCCCAAGATGCTGTATCGCCCACAGTTGCGCGGGGAGCGGGGTAACAACTGGGCGCCGCCGCCACAGCCTTCGACTACGGCGTGCGCGCTCTGCTCTCCCGCGCGGGGCGCAACGACAAAACATGTGCGTACCTGTGCTTGACACGGCCAAGCGGGGCAGGATTACATGTACGTACATCCTTGGCATCGAGCGGCGGACAACGGTACTGGCGATCTGCTTCGCTTCCACAGATGGACGGTGAGTGTCAGGCCATCGCAAGAAAGGCACCTCTCATGACGGGTACGGTTCGACTCACTGCCGGGCAGGCTCTGATCAGATTCCTGATCAACCAGATGGTGGAGCACGATGGCACTACTGAGCGCTTCTTTCCCGGGATCTGGGGCATCTTCGGACACGGGAACATCGGCGGCATCGCGCAGGCCATCCAGCAGCACGAGCACGAGTTCCCGTACTACCTGTCCCGCAATGAGCAAGCAATGGTGCACACCTCAGTTGCCTACGCGAAGATGAAGAACCGTACGCAAGCGTTCGCTTGCCTCTCGTCGATCGGGCCGGGCGCCACCAACATGGTTACGGGTGCAGCGACGGCGACGATCAATCGTCTCCCGGTGCTGATCCTTGCGGGCGATTCGTTCGCGGAGCGAGTGCAGGCGCCGGTGCTTCAGCAGCTTGAGTCTGAGCACGCCCCGGAGGTCACTGCCAACGACGCCTTCAAGCCCGTCGTGAGGTTCTGGGACCGCATCAATCGACCCGAGCAGCTGATCACGTCGCTGCCCGAGGCCATGCGCACCCTGACTTCGCCGGCCGATACGGGCGCCGTTTTCCTGGCGATGCCGCAGGACGTCGGCACGTTCGCCTACGACTATCCGGTCGACCTTTTCCGTCGGAGGGTGTGGTACATCCCGCGGAACCGCCCCGACGTCAACGCTGTGGAGCGGGCAGCGAGGATCATCAGTTGTGCTGAGCGACCACTCATTCTGTGCGGTGGTGGCGCCCGATACAGCGGTGCGGAGGATGCTGTCGCTCGTTTCGCTGAGCGTGCCGGGATCCCAGTGGCCATGACCCAGTCCGGCAAGGGCACTCTGCGTGATGACCACCCGTTCAGCCTCGGTGGTGCGGGTGTGGCTGGCACGCGTGGGGCGAACGAGCTGGCCCAGTCGGCGGACGTCATCATTGGCGTCGGGACGCGCTACACCGACTTCGCGACGGCATCAAAGACTGCGTTCCAGAACCCGCAGGTGCGGTTTGTGAACATCAACGTCTTCGAGATGGACAGCTACAAGAACGGCGGCGTCGCTGTCACCGGCGACGCACGTGTCGCTCTCGACGAACTGATCGAGGCGGTTGGGGACTACCGGACCAGCGACGCCTATCAAGCGGAAGTCGCACAGCAGCGTGCCTGGTGGGCGGTCGAAGTCCGGCGCCTCTACGAGAGCGTCGCCGGCGAACTCCCGACGCAGGCCTCCCTCATTGGCGCCATCGTCGACTCCAGCGGACCCACGGACGTCGTCGTCAACTCAGCCGGAAGCCTGCCGGGCGACCTCCTCAAGCTTTGGAACTGTCGGGACTCGAATAGCTACCAGGTGGAGTACGGGTACTCGGTGATGGGCTACGAGATCTCGGGCGGCCTGGGCGCAAAGCTGGCGGCGCCCGAAAGGGAAGTGTTCGTGATGAGCGGGGATGCTTCCTTCCTTATGATGAACTCCGAGCTTGCCGTTGCGGCGCAGGAAGGCATCAAGATCATCCTGGTCCTCATCGACAACCACGGCTTCTCTAGCGTCGGAAACGTTTCTGAGCAGGTTGGCTGCGAGGGCTTCGGATGTCACTACCTCTACCGCGGTGAAGACGGACGATACAGCGGGGGAGTCCAGCACCACGACCTCGCCGCGATCTGCGAGGGCCTCGGTGCGCACACCATGAGGGTCTCATCGTTGGAGCAGTTCAAGAAGGCGTTATCGGAGGCTCGTGCGGCAGCAGCCACCACAGCCATCGTGGTCGAGACCGACTGGCACGAGCGTGTACCCGGATACTCCAGTTGCTGGTGGGATATGGCGACAGCCGAGGTCTCCGAGATGCCCGCCGTACAAGCGGCCCGGGAGGACTACCTGAAGAACAAGACGACCCAGCGCTGGTTGAGCACAACGCCCGTCGACGAGACCTGACCCGTGTCGATCGAAAACGGCTGCCAGGTCGCGGACGCGTCCGCGGTGGTGGCGCAGCCTGAGATCTTGACCATCGGCCGTGTGAACTTCGACCTGTACGTGGCGTCGGCGGGTGTCTCGATCGCGGACGGCACGCATTACGTGGCCTCTGTCGGTGGTAGCCCGGCCAACATCGCGATCGTGGCCCGAAGGCTCGGGATACGGAGTGCCGTGCTCTCGGCGACGGGCGCCGACTTCAGTGGCCGCCTGGTACGGCAGGAGCTTGAGCGGCACGGTGTGGACACGCGGTGGTTGGGCGAGAGCTCCGCCGGGGCGACCTCGCTAGCTCTACTGGCAACCCTGGATCCGGACCGTGGCGAGCGCCAGTTCTACCGCGATAATCCCGCCGATTTCTACGTGGTGCCCACGGTTGTCGACGCTCTGCCCTGGGAGTCGCTGCGAGCGGTCGTGGTGTCGGCAGATGCTTTGGCGGCGGGGCATATGGCCTCCACTGCCGCGGTGGTGGCGCAGACAGCAGCCGATCGTGGTGTTCAGGTCTGGTGGGATCTGGACCTGCGCTCGACTTCATGGACCGGGCGCAAGTATGCCGACGTCGTGCCCGTAGCGGTCGAGGGCACCGCGGTCGTGGTCGGGACGGAGGAGGAGTTCGCAGCCTTCCTGGACATTGAGCAATTCACATACAACACCTTCATGGCCGGAATCCGCGAGCGGAACCTGGCCACGGTGGTCCTCAAACGAGGTCCGCGAGGAGCGGCACTCTTCCTCGAGGGGAGACAGGCTCTCGAGGCGCCCGCAACTGCTACTGACCCGGTCTGCACCGTCGGTGCCGGCGACACGACGGCGGGAGCACTTGTGGCCGCACGCATGGCTGGGAGGACCTGGCCGCAGTCGATGGAGCTGGCCATGAAGGCGGCAGCCTGGACTGTCAGCCAGCCGTACTGCTCGACCGGCTTCCCGACACCGGCGGAGCTGCGTATCGACCCTCTCGTGTCCGAAAGCCGGGCGGGCGTGCGATGAAGCTCCTCCGTGAGGCCAGCCCCGCGGCGGTGTCTTGGAGATTTCTCAGCTGCCGGGTCCACGAGCTCACCGCCGGCGAGACGATCTCCCTGACCAGCGCGAGCGAGGAGACCCTTCTCGTTCTTGTGGCGGGATCGATCCACGTGGCTGGCGAGGGTATCGACGAGATCGTGTCTCGTGAGACTCCCTTCGGGAAGGTCGGCGCAGTTGTCTACTTCCCGCCTCGATTCCTGGTGAGCGTGACGGCACTCGCCGGATCCGAGATCGCGACAGGCTCCGCTCCAGCCGATGGGCGGTTTGCTGCCAGGGTGGTGAGGCCCGAGGACATGTCAGGTGAGGTGCGTGGTGGCGGGAGCGCCACCCGGCAGGTGGTCACGACCTTTGCGGCGCCGATTCCAGCCGAGCGGCTGATGTCCTACGAAGCCTGGGTGCCGCGCGGTTCCTGGACCGGCTGGCCTCCGCACCGGCACGACGGTCTAGACGGTTCCCCGTATCTCGAAGAGACGTACTACTACCGGTTCGATCGCGCCGCGGGTTTTGGGATTCACCGCAACTTCGATCTCCCTCGCGGGCTCAACGACCTGACGCCCGTCGATGACCGCAGCCTCGTGGCCGTTCCCTCGGGGTACCACCTGTCTGCGGCTGGCCCTGGGAGCAACGCCTGGATCCTCAACTTCCTTGCCGGGCAGCCCGAGGATCGGGACCAGCCACCGCTGTTCGACTCGGAGGAGACGTGGATTGCCGACGACTGGTCGTCGGGCGCAATGGATCTGCCCGCCGTGCAGGTGGCTGGCAAACTCACAGCATCACCTGAAAGCGACCAGACGTGACAAGCGACCGACTTCAGACCAGCCTCGACGACGGCGTGACTGGCACGCCGACATGGCCGATGTACATCAACGGTCGGCCGGTGATGTCGGTCGAACCAGGAGCCGTGTCGATGGTCCACTGTCCATCCAGGCCTGCGTCGGTCCTCGCGTACGTGCCGTCCGCCAGCCCAGACGATGTCGATCTGGCAGTGAAATCTGCTCATGACGCGCTCGGCCCTTGGCGCGCGCTGCACTTCAAGGACAGGCAGTCGGCCCTGCTGCGAATGGCAGATGCGCTCGAGGAGGAAGCGGAGGCCTTCGCGGTTCTGACAGCACAAGACACCGGCAATGCGCTGCGCCCCCAAACGCGCCCGGAAGTCGCCACACTCATCTCGCTCTTCCGCTACTTCGGGGGAGTGGCAGGAGAGTTCAAGGGCACGGTCTTGCCCGCGGGTGATGACCAGCTGCAGTACACCCGACTAGAACCGCTCGGCGTGGTTGCGGCGATCCTGCCGTGGAACTCCCCTCTCATGATCGCCGGGATGAAGATCCCCGCCGCCCTGGCGGTAGGCAACACCTTGGTTGTGAAGCCCGCTGACGAAGCACCGCTGTCGGTTCTTCGACTGGCGCAGATCATCAATCGACACGTTCCGGCCGGTGTGTTCAACGTTGTCACCGGCCCAGGAGAAACGGTCGGGGCAGCGCTCGTCGCCCACTCGGGCGTTCACAAGGTTTCCTTCACCGGCTCTACCGACGTTGGCAAGCGCGTCGCGCAGGTAGCCGGATCCCGGCTGGTTCACTTCTCGCTCGAGCTGGGCGGTAAGAGCCCCAGCATCGTCTACCCCTCCGCTGTCGCCACGCCCGCACAACTGTGCACAACCGTCGCCGGGCTGCTGACTGCGATGCGGTTCACCCGCCAAGGCCAGTCCTGCACCGCAGGATCTCGCCTGTTCGTGCACCGCGACGTCTACGCCGTCGTCTTGAACGAGCTGGTCGCGCAAGCCGACAACCTGGTCGTGGGCGACCCGCTGAGCGAGGCGACGGACATGGGCTCGATCATCAGCCGCCGCCAGTACGACCAGATCGTCTCCTACGTCGATGCGGCCCGAGCTCAGCCGACGGTCGACGTGGCGCTTGACGGACTGACAGCCCAGCGGAGCGACGCGAACTCTCTGCGGATGGGACCCACCATCGTCTCCATGGTGGACAACGCCTCCCCCCTTGCCCAAGAGGAGGTCTTCGGGCCGGTCCTCGCTGTCATCCCGTTCAGCGATACAGATGAGGTCGTCGGCCTCGCGAATGCCTCGCGATACGGGCTAGCGGCCTACGTCTGGACCGCCGACCTCGACGAGGCGCTGCAAACCGCACATCGTCTCGAATGCGGCTGGGTTCAGGTCAACCAAGGCGGTGGGCAGAGCGTCGGCCAGTCCTACGGCGGCTACAAGCAGTCCGGCACCGGGCGAGAGTTCTCACTCGAGGGCGCAATCGCGGCATTCAGCCAGGTCAAGCAGATCAATGTCCGACTTCAGCCGGCCGTCGCGGGAGTCTGATCGGGAATCCAGCAAGGATTCGTTGGTGTGGGACGTGCTGGCTGCACCTGTCCTGGTTGGAGCGGACTGGCAACTCATCGCATGAGCCCGATCATCGCGTCGATAGCACCTTCTACATCGTGATCACGCGGGAACAGCGCTGGGCGGCCGACGACGAATCCGTACACGGTGGGAAGAGTCAGCGCCGCGCGCCATGCGTCGAGCATCCGGTCCTGGTCCTCGGGCACCTCCCCGCCCAAGATGAGGGTCGGCAGCGTAGTCGCCTCCAGTGCTCGCGGAAGGTCCGGTACGATCGGCACCTTTAGCCACATATGCGCGGAGGTCGAGCCCAGGCCCGAGGCGACGCCGATCGCGCGTGCCATCGCATCGGCAGTCAGCTCATTGCTCACCTGGCCGTTCTGGCGGCGGGACATGAAGGGCTCCACCATGGCCATCAGTGAATGGCCGGCGAGCCTGTCCACGGCCGTCGCGCATGACTCCAAGGTGCGCACCGTGCCGGCATCGCCGGGGTCCATTCGCAACAGCATCTTCCCGCCGTCGAAGCCGGAATTGGCTAGGGCTTCAGGTGTGTAGGCCGTGAAGCGGTCATCCAGCTCGAACTCGGCGCCCTGCAGCCCCCCTCGGTTCATCGTCCCAAAGACCACCTTGCGGTCCAGTGCCCCGAGCAACAGCAGCTCTTCCAGGACATCCGCGCTGCCGAGCACCGCGTTGACCTCAGGCCGTCGCAGTACAGTGACGAGGCGGGACAAGAGGTCCAGGCGGTTCGCGATCGCCATGTCGTTGCTTCCGGCGCCGGTGGCACCTCGAGCCGTGTGGTCGGCTGCCACAACAAACATCCGACCCATCCCATTGAGCGGCGAGACTGCCCGGCGGCGCTTCGCCTTGGCCTGTGTGACAAGGGAGACACGCTCGGGGCCCAGCCTTGGCAGGTCCTGTATAGAGAAGAGAGCGGTCACCGCACAACTCCTCGGCCAATCAGCACGGCGATCGCGGCGTCGTCGAGGCCCAAGTCGGCAAGAACCTGCTCTGTGTGCTCCCCGAGCCGCGGGGCGCTGCTCTCCATGACGACCGGAGAGTCCAGCAGCTTGACCGGGGACCCTACGGCTCCGATCTCGCCACCACCGCTATCGGGGAGAGCGACGAGCATCTGCCGGGCATGCACCTGAGGGTGGGCGAGTGCCTGGTCGACGTCCAGAATCGGCGCCGCAGGGACGCCAACCGCGGTGAGTACCTCGTTCCAGTGCGCGGAAGTCTCCGTGCTGAGCACGTCTTCGAGCAGTCCGATGAGCCGGTCCCGGTTGGCTACGCGATCGGCGTTCGTAGCAAATGAAGGATCGGTAACCAGCCGCTCGAGGCCGATTGCGTTGGCCAGTTTGGCCCACATCGAGTCGTTACCCGCCGCCACCATCAACTGCCCGTCGGCGGTCGTCAGTGCCTGGTAGGGCACGATGCTCGGGTGCGCGGTGCCGTAGCGGCCGGGAATCTCGCCCGAGGCCAAGTAGCCAGTGGCGTGGTAAGTCAGCCATGCGACCTGTCCGTCGAGCAGGGCTACGTCGACGTAGTCACCGCGGCCGGTGTGCTGGCGCTTGGACAGCGCGGCGAGAATGCCGATGAGTGCCCACATGCCGGCACCAAGATCTGCACCTGATGTGCCGAAGCGCGCAGGTGGGCCATCTGGGTACCCGGTCACGCTCATGACCCCACTCAACGCTTGCGCGGTCGCGTCGTAACCAGGCTGGCCGGACATCGGACCACTCTGCCCAAAACCGCTGATCGAGGCGTAGACAAGACCAGGATTCTCTGCCCGCAGAGCCGAATGGTCGAAGCCTAGGCGCGCGGCCGTTCCAGGACGGAAGTTCTCCACAAGAACGTCTGCCGACCGCGCCAACCGTAGGACATGCTCACGACAGACCTCGTCCTTGAGGTCGACAGCGATCGACCGCTTGTTCCTGTTGACAGCGTGGTAGTAGGCCGCATCGGAGCCGATGAATGGAGGTCCCCACGCCCGGGTATCGTCTCCGGACTGGACATCCTCGACCTTGATCACATCCGCACCCAGATCGGCCATGATCATCGTGCAGAACGGTCCGGCAAGAATCCTCGTCAAGTCGATCACGCGCAGCCCCGACAAGGCGCCAGGCCGGGATCGCCAGGGACCTCCAACGTTCATCGGCATGCCGCGACCGCCTAGAAGCTGTTGTCGAATCGGAGAGGGATGTGGTGCGCTCAGCGGGTGGCTTCAGTGCCGTACTGGCGCTCCACCTTCGTGACGGGGAAGCGGTACATATCGCCGCGATACTCGTGCCGGCCAACTTCCACGGGCTTGCCGGAATCGGCGAACGTCGTCGTCTCGATGGAGAGGACCGGACCTCCCTTCCTAATACCCAGGAGCTGAGCTGACCTGCTCCCGGCAGCCTCGGCACCAATGCTCTGCTGGGCCATCCGCATTCGCACGCCACTCCTGCGGAGAACCTCGTAAAGCCCATGCAGCTCCAGATCGGCGACGTTGAGATCCAACAGCTCACGGGGCAGCCAGTTGCGCATGATCGCCATGGGAACGTCGTCAGCCTTGCGGATCCGCTCGACATAGACCACGGGATCACCCGGGTTGAGCCACAGCTCCTCGGCGACGTCAGGGCCAGCTTCGCGCACCTCGAGCGTGACCACCTCGGTGGTAGGAGATCGACCCGCCCGCTTCAGTTCGTCGTACAGACCCTCGACGCCTCCGCCGCGGCCAAGTCGGGTCGGCAGGACCTGGGTGCCGGCACCGTGGCGCCGTACCAGTAGGCCTTGCCGGACGAGTTCGTCGATCGCCTTGCGCATCGTGGCCCGAGAGACGCCAAGGCTCTCGGCTAGGCCGATCTCGCCATCGAGTCGATCCCCGGGTGACAGCTGACCGTCGGCTATCGCCGATTGGAGGTGCCGGGCGACGCGCAGGTAGAGAGGGTCTCGCCCATCATCAGCGGGCTTCAGCGGGGGAAGTCCCACGGTTGGTTGGGATGCGCTCGGTCGGGGCATGATGCCAATCTAACACGTACGTACAAGTGATTGACAAGAACGAGGATGCCGACTTACATGTACGTACCACTGCTCGACCCGAACTGCCGGTCGAGCCTCGAACGAGATTCAGCCACGGACGCACCGCGATCAGCGGTGCGCACGGGTGAGATTGGAGCGCAGTGGCCCCTACCTTGCGAGTCGGCGTCATTGGCGCTGGCAACATCGCTCGCCGGCTTCACCTGCCGACCTGGATGGCTCGTCTTGACGCGGAGGTGGTCGCGGTCGCCGACCCTTCGCTGGCAGCACTCGAATCTGTCCAGGCCATCACCGGTCTCTCGCAGTCCGATGCCTACCTCGACCCCCGTGCACTGGTCGACCGTGACGACATCGACATAGTCGATGTGTGCACCCCACCGGCGTACCGAAGTGATCTGATCGTCGCGGCGGCGGCGGCGGGCAAGCATGTCTTCGCCGAGAAGCCGATCGCGGCCACGCCAGCCCAGGCCGCCCGAGCGGTTGAAGCAGCGGCCACGAGCGGTGTCGTGTTCGCGATGGGCCACAACTACCTCGTGCTGGACGAGATCCGCGCCGCACGCGAGGTCATCGCATCCGGAGAGATCGGCGAGGTCCGGACCGCGACCGTCAACTATCTCGGTGTGGAGTACGTCCCCGGACAGGCAGGGGACTGGCGACGGGACCCGGCACAGTCCGGCGGCGGAGTGCTGATGGACATCGTGCACGCGGTGTATGTGCTGGAGGCGTTTCTCGGAGAGCCGATCCAGCGCGTATCCGCGTTCGTTGACAACGCCATCGCCGGCTCGCACGTCGAGGATCTCGCACTGTGCCGTTTCGAGACCGCCACCAAGGCTGGCTTGGTGAACATTGGCTGGGGGTTTGGCGACGGCCACATTCATGTCGTCGGCACCAAGGGCCGGGTCTCTATCTACTACCGGGACGGCGGTACCGCTCCATGGGCGCCACTGGAGAAGGTAGCGGTCGTCACCGCCAGTGGCACGCGGACCGTTCTCGGCCCCGAAGGGCCACGACCCGACACCTACGACGAGTTCCCTCCGATCGCCAGGACGTTTCCCCTTATGATCGAGGACTTTGTGACCTGCGTTCGCCTAGGGCATGAGCCCATAGCGACGGGCGCCGACGGCATGCGGATGCTCGAAGCAACGGTCGGGGCGTACGCGTCAGCTGCCACGAGCGAGGTCGTGACCATTCCGCTCGACCGCGGCGGTCCAATCTTCCTCCGCGGCACGATGGGAGTCCCCCAGCTTCCACGCCCGACATGGTCTCCGCTGGAGCGACTCCCGCTGTTCACGCCGGTCAACCCCGCCTGAACACAGGCAGCTGATCTCATCTCGAAAGGACAACATCCATGCAGATCGGCCTCATCACCGACTCCGTTGGCAGACTGCCATTTGAGGGCGCCCTTGACCTCGCGCAGGAACTCGGTCTGACCTCGGTGGAGGTCGCGACCGGCAACTGGTCCGAGGCCCCCCACGTAGACCTCGCGGATCTCGTGAACTCGCAGCACGCCCGGGACGAGTTCGCTGGCAAGGTCTATGACCGAGGGCTCCGGATCAGCGCCCTCAACGCCAACGGGAACCAGCTCCACCCGGTCACCGGTCCCCAGCACGACCAGGTACTCCGCGACACGATCAGCATTGCAAGCAGCCTCGGCGTACCCACGGTTGTCTGCATGTCTGGGCTCCCGGCACCCCGGGGAGACTCGGTGCCCAACTGGATAACCGCCTCCTGGCCTCCGGAGAATCTCGCCGTCCTGGACTACCAGTGGACCGAGGTCGCGATTCCCTACTGGAGAGGCTTGGCCGCATACGCGCGCCACCACGGGGTCAGGCTCGCCATCGAGGCGTGCTTCTCCCAGCTCGTCTACAACCCCTCCACCATGCTTCGGCTGATCGACGCCGTCGGCCACGACGTCGTGGGTGCCAACCTCGACCCCTCGCACCTCATTTGGATGGGAGCTGACATCCCAACTGTGATCAGGGCTCTCGGCTCGTCGATCATCCACGTCCACGCCAAGGACCTGCGCATCAACAAGACGGTCGCAGCCCGAGACGGCCTCTTGGACACGATCGCCATGGAGAACGCCGGCGCTCGCGCGTGGAACTACGTCACCCTCGGCCTCGGCCAGGAAGCCGGGGAGGCGTTCTGGTCCGACTTCGTCTACACCCTTCGGTCCGTGGGCTATGACGGCACCTTGAACATCGAGCACGAGGACGTTCTGGTGAGCTCGATCGAGGGAGTGCGTCGGGCGGCCGAGATGCTCAAGCGCGTCGTTCTCTTCGAAACGGCCGACTGGAAGCCCGCGGAGATCTAGTTCGGCTACCACGATGGCCGTGACAGCAGACACCTTCGTCATCGGACACCGACCGCGGTGTCGACGTCGTGATACCGCCCACAGTCCCAGAGGTTCACGCATCGAGGAGACACGGTGAGGATCGCCATCTTCGGTACCGGGCTCATGGCTCGCGTCCGTGCACAGCAGCTCCTGGCTGACCCCCGGGTATCGTGGGTCGGACTCGGCAGTACGAACACTGCGCGGGCCGATGCCCTCGCCGGTCAGATCGGCGCAGCGTTCTCGGGCAGCATCGACGACACGCTCGCACAGCGCCCAGATGCACTGGTCGTAGCCGGCTCCAGCAACGACCACGCCCACCACATCAGACTCGGCCTGGACTCCCGTATCCCCGTGTTCTCCGAGAAGCCTCTCGCGACCGATCTCGCTGACTGCAGAGCCATCGTGAGCGAGTCAGAAACCATGAATGTCGGAGTGCAGGTCGGCTTTCAGCGTCGCTTCGATACCCAGTACACCGACGCCAAGGCGCTCCTTGACCAAGGGCAGCTCGGCCGGCTCTATTCGGTCCGCCTCACCTCCCACGACCATCAACCTCCACCCGAGCACTTCGTCAGCACCAGCGGAGGCCTCTTCCGAGATCTCGGCGTCCATGACTACGACCTGGCCCGGTGGATCACGCAAGAGGAGGTCACCCAGGTCTACGTTGCCGGAACCAACCGGACAGAGTGGGATTACTTCGCGCCCCATGACGATGTCGACATCGCAGTGACGGTACTGACCATGGAGAGCGGTCTACCCGTAGTCGTCAGCAGTTCCCGCCACAGCCCGGACGGTCAGGACGTGAGAGCCGAACTCTATGGCTCGCAGCACAACGTAACCGTCGGGTACGGCGGATATGCGCCCCTCCGCTCGAGCCAGGAACTCATCGCGGGCAAGCCGCTGGAGTCCTACGAGAACTTCTTAGCTCGCTTCCAGACCGCGTTCGATCTCCAGACGATCGCGTTCGTCGACTGGGTGAACGGCGACATCGCAAATCCTTGCCCCGCAACCAATGGTCTTGAGTCGCTTCGTATCGCCGTTGCTGCGGACACCTCGTGGCGGGAGCGACGTCCAGTTCGGATGACCGAGATCTAGGCCGCTGCCGGTCGGCGTGCACAGGTGCCCGATCAGCGTGACGTGGGTGTTCGCAGTCATGGCCGCGGAGTGCCGGTACATCGCGGGCAGCTTGGCCGAGCATCCCGCGGACGTGCGACTCCCAGATGAGGATCGGCCTGCGGTCCATGGCCCACGGCCTGGCCTCGCGTGAATGGCGCCGCCAGCCGGGCGCGCAGTCCTGCACGTCGCTGTTGGTGTCGCGAACGTGACCTCATCGGGTAAGTGGATCCAGTGGGGCGGCACGGTCGGCCAGCCCTGGAGCTCGCGGACGTGGACGCCGGTCTCGCTCTTTTCGCCGGTGTACCGGCCCCCACCGGGATAACGAAGTACCTCACGACGTCCCCGTGGCCGGTAGGCGCGTGGCCCTCCTCCTCAAGGTCCGCCATGAACCGCGACACGCCGTCTGCGGGAGCAAGGGCGCTGGTCATCAGGCGACTGGGGGGCGGCGTGCTCCGATCAGCAGCGCGTCACTATCCGTCACCTTCACCCGCCGTTTGGCTGGGCGCCTGCGGCCTCGACACAAACCGTCCTACAGGCGCACGATCCTGTCGGGGACGGTCCGTACGCTCCGGCCCCGCGTGGATTCTGCATGGGTGCTGTTTGCCGGCGTAAGCAATGATCAGAACCTGTGGATGGCCCCTCGGCCTGGTGACGTGACGGGGCGCACCATCCCGAGGATGTCAATGGCCAGGTGCGGTACCCGCTGGTGGCTAACTAAGCGTCCCCACCCCTCGCGTTGATCAGCGCTTGTTCGCGGGCACCACCTCCTTGCTTGGTTCGGGCCTCGCGCATGCGGGAGGACTCGCCGTCGGTGACGAGACGTTGGCGTGGTGCAGCAGCCGGTCGAGCAGGCTGACGGCGGTGGTGTACTCGGGCAGCAACCGGCCCCAGGACTCGAACGGGCCCGTCACGACCCCTCGGCGGCGCGCTCGCGGAGGACGTTCTTCTGGATCTTGCCGGTGGACGTCTTGGGCAAATCCGTGAAGACGAACCGCCGTGGCACCTTGAAGCCGGCCAGCCGGGTGCGGACGTGGGCGGCGAGGGCGGCCGGGTCTTCCGTGGCGCCGGTGCGCAGGTGGACATACGCGATCGGGACTTCGCCCCACTTCGGGTCGGACACGCCGACGACGGCGCTTTCGACGACATCGGGGTGGCTGTCTAGCGCCTGTTCCACCTCGACGGAGGCGATGTTCTCCCCGCCGGATATGATGATGTCCTTGCGACGGTCGCGGATTTCGACGTACCCGTCGGGGTGTTCGACGGCGAGGTCGCCGGTCAGCAGCCAGCCGCCGTCGATGGTGACCGCGGCGGTGGCCTCCTCGTCGCCGTAGTAGCCGAGCATGACGTCGTTGCCGCGCACGGCCAGCTCACCGATGGTGACGCCGTCGGCGGGTACGTCCTTGCCGGACGGGTCCACTACGCGTAGCGGCGTGGCGACGATGTTGCCGATGCCCTGCCGGGCGCGCAGGCGGGCCTGCTCGTCGGTGGGCAGCACGTCCCACTGCCTCTGCCACTCGTTGATGGCGATCGGGCCGAAGGTCTCGGTGAGCCCGTAGAGGTGGGTGACCCGCAGGCCAAGCTTGTCCAGCCGGGACAGCAGGGTCGGGGAGGGCGGCGCGCCGCCGGTGTCCACGTGGACGGTGCGTCCGTCCGGCAGCGGCGCGGCGGCCGACGCCTCCGCGATCATCGTGAGCACAGTCGGCGCCGCGCTGAGGTGGGTGATCCGGTCGGCGCCGAGCCGGCGCCAGATCTCATCGACGTCGATCGCACGCAGGCACACGTGCGTCCCGCCGGCGGCGGTGACCGCCCAGGTGAAGCACCACCCATCGCAGTGGAACATCGGCAGCGTCCACAGGTAGCGGGCGTCCGGTCCGAGACCGGCGTGGTAGCACATCGCCACCGCCTGCAGGAACGCGCCGCGGTGGTGGTACATGACGCCCTTGGGTCGGCCGGTGGTGCCGCTGGTGTAGTTGATGGCAAGCAACTGCCGCTCGTCGAGCACCGCCGGGTCCACAGTGGATGCCGACGCGAGGAGCGACTCGTACTCGTCGGGCTCGACCAGCGGTACGCCAGCGCGCGCAGCGACCGTGCACGCGGTGTCGAGCAGCTCCGGTGTGGTCATCAGCACCCGCGCGCCGGAGTGCTCGATGATGTAGGCCATCTCGTCGGGCGCGAGCCTGGTGTTCATCGGCACCAGCACCGCGCCGTGCTCCGGCACCGCGTGGTGCATCTCCAGCATTACGTGGCTGTTGGCGCACAGCGCCGCCACGCGGTCCAGCGGACCCACGGCGAGCCGGGCGAGCGCCCCGCGCAGGCGGTCGCACCGGTCGGCGAACTCGCGGTAGGTCCAGCGCCGGTCGCCGTCGACGATCGCGACCCGGTCCGGGAAGACCGCCACCGAGCGGCGCAGGAAGGCGGCCGGAGTCAGCGGGTCGAACGTGAATGCCGCCATCTCATCTCCTCCAGCGAACACGTCAGGCCGCGCGGTCGGCCAACTCACATTCCCATATCGCGTTGAGGATACGGCGCGGGGCGACGCAGTCGCCGGCGGCGAGGACCCGGGTCCTGGCCGCCTCCTCCAGGCCGCGCAGCAGGCCCGTCGACGGCGGCGTTGCCGGTGGACAGCACGACTGAGCGGCCCCGGGATGTCTGGAGACTCTGATGTGCCCCGGGTTCGGCGGAGGTCGGCGGGGACCAAGCTCGACGCCACGCGCTGGACACGATGGTCGATGGTCGGCGCGGATTGCCTCGGTCTTCGACCCCGGCGCACCGACGCTTCCTGCACTCCTACCCAAGTGATGGCGAACGTCACCACCGCGGCGAATGTGGGTCGATCCGGTACCCCTACGTACCTCGTCGCCGTATCTCTCGTCTCAGAGGGACAACGCAGCAGCGGCGCGTTCCGGGCTCACCCCTCACGGCTCTCTCAGAACTGACGACCGCTCATTTCCAGCAATTAATTGACGATTTCGTCACATCTTCCCATCTCCGCTTGACTGGCAACCAGTCATGAGTGACGATATCGTCAGTACTGCAGGAACATAACAAGAGCCCTCACCGGAGCTCGGAATCTCACGGAGGTAGTAGCACATGACGCAGCACACGAACTTCTCCACACGGCTGGATGATCTGCAGAAGCGGGTCGTGACGGCCAGGTCGGCGGTGCAGACGGCCGCGACCGAGTCCGATGCGCAACTCAAGGAGCGGATCGATCGGGCACAGGCCGACCTGGACCAGTCAGTCAAGAACGCACGGCAGGAGGTCTCGCAGGCCGCCGACAGCGCCCGGGCGAAGTGGGCGCAGCTGAAGGCTGACGCCGCGGCAAAGATGAGCGACGTCAAGGCAAACATCGACAAGCGGACCCGCCAGATGGACGCCAAGGCCGCCGCCAACGACGCGGACTGGGCAGAAGCTGACGCGGCTGAAGCCCTCGACTTCGCCGACTGGGCGGTCGAGAACGCGCAGCTGGCCATCCTCGACGCCATCCACGCCCGCGCCCACGCCGACAAGCTCGCCAACACCGCTGCCAACTCGTAACCCCAATCGGACTGGTGGCCATGAAGCCCCAGTTCTCCTTCCAGCACTCGCGCCGCGGCGGGCAGGAGCGGTTGCCGCCTTGCCCGCGCGGCATCACCCAAAGGAGGTTTGCAATGACTAATGATCTGAAGACCCCGGACCCGCTGCGCGACACGATCCGCGCCGGCGCCCGGGAGGCGTCGGCGGCCTGGTGGTGGATCGTGGCCCTTGGGGCGCTCTGGATCTGGTTCGGCATGTTCGTGCTGTCGTACAAGGTGGGCAGTGTGGTCGCGGTGGCGACGTTCGTGGGCGTGGCTTTCCTGTTCGGCGGCATCACCCAGCTCGTGCTGGCCAGCCGTGTGCCCACGATGCGATGGCTGTCCATCGTCGGCGGGATCCTGGGGGTGGCCGCCGGCATCGTCACATTCGTCTGGCCAGCCATCACCCTCTACGTCGTGTCGATCATGGTGGCCTGGTATCTGATCGTCTTTGGCACCATCCACATCGTCAGCGCGCTGGCCGGCCCCAAGCTGTCGTGGTGGTGGACCGGGCTACTGCTCGGCATCTCCGAGCTGGTGCTGGGGGTGTGGGCTGCCCGCTCCTGGGAGCGCTCGCTGGTAACGCTGGTGACACTGGTCGGAGTGTGGGCCATCTGCCGCGGGGTGAGCGAGATCTTCGCCGGCTTCACCCTGCGCCAAGTCGGCAAGCAGGCGGAGCGGCTGTCCACCTGACCGCCGCCAGAGCGGCCAGTTCCGCCGGCGCTCTCCGCGACGCCGTACCGGGCGAGGCCGCGGTCTTCAAACGGCTCGCGCCGGCTCGCGCCGGGCACGGAGCAGAGGAGCAAGATGAGAGTGCGCCAACCGGAACCGGTCAGCCCGGCGCTGCTGCAGCATCTCCAAGAGCGCAGCAAGCGCCGGGAGAACCGGGTTGCCGACCAGATCACGCGGTTCGCCGGTTCGATGAAGTTCGTATACATCCATGCCATCTGGTTCAGCTTGTGGATCGGCCTTGCGGTCGAGGATTATCCGTTCGGCCTGCTGACGATGATCGTGTCGCTGGAGGCCATCTTCCTGTCGACGTTTGTGATGATCAGCCAGAACCGCGCCGATGAGAAGCGTCAAGTGATTGCGGACCAGCAGTGGCGGACAGTCCAGGAGGAGGAGCAACAGAACGAGAGGCTGCTCCGCCTGTCCAACGAGATCCTCGATCTCACCAAGGAGATCCACGCGGCGAGCGCTTCGCCACGCCGGCGAGTCGGGCCCGGAGCGCAGTGAAGCGCGCACGTCCGCGATGGTGACGTGAACGGGATGTTGCCTGCGCACGTTCTGACAGCTTGACGAGCCCGACGTCGTCCATCATGAAGTCGCTGTCGAGTCAGCCGCGGCACCGGTCCACGAATCGGGCAAAGGCAGCGAGCAGATCCGGCGTGCCTCCCTAGGTGTGAGGCCGAATGTGCGAAGCAAGGCCTCGGTCACGCTGTCGGCGGACTCAGCGTCGTCGCGTGCCGGTTGCTCGTGGAGCAGCTGACCCAAGGCGAGAGCACTTCCGGCAGCAATGCTCAACGCCAGGTCGATGTCGGCGACCTTGAAGCGGCCCACCCGGGTGGCGGCCTCGATGTCGCGTCGGGCGCGAGGTCCGAGACCGGTCTCCGCGCTGATGAGCTGTAGTCCGTGCTGGAGCAGCACCTTGCTCAGCTCCGGCTCGCGTCGGTGCAGACGGCCCGTCAGTCGGAAGCTCTGGGCGAAGACCACCGCCGAGTCGTCGATCCCCTCGGTCAGTCGGTCCAGCAGCGCGCCGTGCTGGTCCAGCGCGTCCTCGACGGCAGCGGCGAACAGCTCTTCCTTGGTCTCGAAATGGTTGTAGAAGGAACCCATACCCACGTCCGCGGCCTGAGTGATCTCGAGGACCGGAACGTTGAGTCGCCCCGCCGCGATGAACGACTGCGCAGCCTTGATCAACGCCGCACGGGTGCGTGCCTTGCGACGCTCTAGACGGGACGGGGCAACGGTGGTGTTGGCGCTCACGGGCAGCTCCTCTGATGCGGTTCTGTCAGAACTGACGACTCTTTCATCTAACCACCTCGCTGAGTATTTCGTCATATACTCTTGACGACGATAACATCATGAGTGACGATATCGTCATCTCAATGAAAGGAGACAGGCAGATGACAGACCCGTCGGACACCCATAGCGACCTGCACGGCGACAAAGGCAGCCTGAAGGGGGAGCACCCCGGCCGGGCACGCAACCCCGTGGTCGAGGTGCACGACCTCGCCTGGCTGCAGTTCACGAAGCCAGTGAAGGCAGTCGTCGACGCGTTCACCATTCCCTGGAAGTTGGAGATCCAGCCATGACTACCCCAATCCTTGTCTCCTTGGCCGCGCTCATCGCTGTCGCCTTTGCGGTGCTGGGCGCAAGCAAGATCCGAGCCGTTCCGTCGATGCGGGCCCGGGCCGCGCACGTCGGGTTCAGTGTCGCTGCCTACCAGCGGATCGGGGTCCTGGAGGTCGCGGGTGCCGCAGGAGTCCTGCTCGGCCTCGCAATACCCCCGCTCGGCGCGCTCGCCGCGACGGGTTTGCTGCTTCTCATGGTTGGAGCGCTCGGCGCGCACCTGCGCCAGCACGACGGCGTAGCCGAGATGGCGCCAGCGCTCGTCGTCATCGTGCTGCTCGTGGCCTATCTGTGGCTCGCCGTCGGCATCACCTGACGAATCGGCCGACATGACCAACTTCAGCCACAACCTCACCGAGTCCGCCTCGATGTACCCGGACCGCCCGGCCGTCCGGATGGATGACCAGGTGCTGACGTACGCGGCCCTGGACGACGCCGCGTCCCGGATGGTCACGCTGCTGCGCGGCAGCGGCGTGGAGCCCGGCGACCGTGTCGGGCTGATGCTTCCGAACGTGCCGCAGTTCGCGATCTCGTACTACGGCATCCTCCGGGCCGGCGGGGTCGTCGTGCCGATGAACCCGCTGCTCAAGGAGCGCGAGGTGGAGTACTACCTCCGCGACTCCGGCGCCAAACTGCTGCTGGCCTGGCATGAGTTCGCCGCCGAGGCGGAGGCAGGTGCGAAGGCCGCGGGCCCCGACTTCCTGGCGGTCGCGCCGGGGGACTGGGACTTCCAGGCCGCGCTGGCGGCGACGCCGCCCGCGACCGACCCGGTCAGCCGGTCCGACGACGACACCGCGGTGATCCTCTACACCTCCGGCACCACCGGCAAGCCGAAGGGCGCCAAGCTCACGCACGGCGGCCTGAACCGCAACCAGGCGGTGACCGCACGGACCCTGATCCAGGTCGGGCCGGACGACGTCGTGATGGGCTGTCTTCCGCTGTTCCACGTGTTCGGCATGACCTGTGGCATGAACGCGGCGATCTCCTCCGGCGCCACCCTGACCCTGATCCAGCGGTTCGACCCGGCGAAGGCGCTGCAGGTCATCGAGCGTGACGGCGTCACTGTCTTCGGGGGCGTCCCGACCATGCACGCCGCGATGCTGGGCGTCGCGGACCGTGACTCCTACGACGTGTCGGCGCTGCGGTGCTGCGTGTCTGGTGGTGCCGCGCTGCCGGTCGAGGTGCTGCGCGGGTTCGAGGCCGCGTTCGGCTGCATCATCCTCGAGGGGTACGGGCTGTCCGAGAGCTCGCCGGTCGCCTCGCTCAACCACCCGGACGCGGTCCGCAAGCCAGGCTCCGTCGGTACCCCGATCGAGGGCGTGCGGATGCGCCTCGTCGACGACCAGCGGGCGCCGATCGCGCCGGGCGAGAAGGCGTGCTGAGATGACCACCACTCCTGCCCAGGCCGACGACCTGGCCGAACCGCTCGACTTGCTGCTCACCGCCGCCGCCACCGGCCCGCTGCGCCGGTTCGCGCCGAACTCGTCCTGGGTCCGGATGGCCAGCGGGCTTGCCGCCAGGCCGGCGGTGGTCGCGCGCCGGCTGGCCGATCTCGGTACCGAGCTTCGCCGGGTCGCGGCCGGTACCTCCAGCCGAGTACCGGCCAAGCGGGACCGGCGGTTCGCCGACCCGGCATGGACGCTCAACCCGCTGCTGCGCCGGCTGGTCCAGGCCTACCTGGCCTCCGAGGAGACCGCGGGTACGCTGGTCCGGGACGCGCGGCTGGACTGGCGCGACCACGAGCGGATGACCTTCGTGGTCGAGAACGTCGTCGATGCCCTTGCCCCGAGCAACAATCCGCTGATCAGCCCGGTCGCGTGGAAGGCGCTGATCGACACCGCGGGCCTGAGCGCGGTCTCCGGCGTACGCAATCTGGTCCGCGACCTCGCGACACCGCCGCGGGTGCCGAGCATGATCGAGCCGTCAGCCTTCACCGTCGGCGAGACGATGGCGACCACACCGGGGGCCGTCGTGTTCCGCAACGAGATGCTGGAGCTGATCCAGTACACCCCACAGACCGAGCAGGTCCGGACCGTACCGGTGCTGATCGTGCCGCCGGTGATCAACAAGTACTACGTCGTCGACATCGCGCCGGGCCGCAGCCTGGTCGAGTACTTCCTGAAGCAGGGTCAGCAGGTGTTCACGATCTCGTGGCGCAACCCCGATGCCCGGCACCGCGACTGGGGCCTGGACGCCTACGGCCAGTCGATCGTGGACGCGATGGACGCCGTGCAGCGGATCTGCCGGACGGATTCCCTGCACCTGTTCGCCACCTGCTCGGGCGGCATCCTCGCGTCGATGGTGATGGCACACCTCACCGACAGCGGCCAGGCCGACCGCGTCGCGGGCCTCACCCTGGCCGTCACGGTGCTCGACCAGAACCGCGCCGGGCTGGCCTCCGCAGCGATCGACGAGCGGGTCGCCGCGGCGGCGATCGCGGCCTCCGCCTCTCGCGGGTACCTCGACGGCAACGCGCTCGCGGAGGTGTTCGCCTGGCTGCGGCCGAACGACCTGATCTGGAGCTACTGGGTCAACAACTACCTGCAGGGCCGGCCGCCCGCAGCCTTCGACGTGCTGTTCTGGAACGCCGACACGACCCGGATGACCGCGGCACTGCACCGCGGGTTCGTCGAGGTCGCGATGTCCAACGCGCTCACTCAGCCGGGTGCTGCCAGCATGCTCGGTACGGCGGTCGACCTCGGCAAGGTGGTCACTCCGTCGTACGTGATCGCCGGGATCGCCGACCACATCTCCCCCTGGCAGTCCTGCTACCGCACCACGCAGCTGCTCGGCGGCGACACCAGGTTCGTGCTGTCCACCAGCGGGCACATCGCGTCGATGGTGAACCCGCCCGGCAACCCCAAGGCGACGTACCAGGTGAACATCGAGAACCCGCCGGACCCGGACGAGTGGTTGCGTACGGCAACGACCGCGCAGGGCTCGTGGTGGCCGGACTACACCGGCTGGTTGTCCGAGCGCAGCGGCCCGCTGAGGCCCGCGCCGGCCGAGCTCGGCGGCGGCGGGCTGGAGCCGCTGGAGCCGGCACCCGGCAGCTACGTCTTCAACGCCTGAGTCCTGGGACCGACGCCGAGGAGGCGCTGTGCGCAGCACCGAGCATCCCCACACCGTGACGGTCGCCGGCCGGCGGATCCGGTACGAGATCCGGCCCGGAGACGGCCGCGGCACGCCCCTGTTGCTGTGCTGCGGCATCGGTGCGGCCTTCGAGGTGCTGGAGCCCGTGATCGACGCCCTCGACCCCGGGCGCGAGGTGATCCGCTTCGATGTGCCGGGCGTGGGCGGGTCACCGGTCGGCCCGTTGCCGTACGGCTTCCCGGCACTGGCCTGGCTGGTGCACCGGGTGCTGCGCCGGCTCGGCTACCACCAGGTCGACGTGCTGGGGCTGTCGTGGGGCGGCGGACTGGCCCAGCAGCTCGCGTTCCAGCACCCGCGGAGCGTTCGCCGGCTGGTCCTGGTGAGCACGGCGACCGGGATGGTCATGGTGCCCGGCCGGCCGGGCGTGCTGCTGCACATGGTCACACCGCGACGATTCCGCGACCCGGAGTACGCGGCCGGGATCGCGGGCCTGGTGTACGGCGGCAGCGCGCGCCGGCACACGAGCGTCATCCTGGACGCGTTCCAGCACCAGGTTCGGGCCGGGTCGCGTCGCGGGTACCTCTACCAGCTGGCCGCGGGCGTGGGCTGGACCAGCCTGCCATTCCTGCCACTGATCCAGCAGCCGACGCTGGTGCTGAGCGGTGACGACGACCCGATCATCCCGGTCGCGAACGCGCACATCCTGGCCGGGCTGATCCGGCGTGGCGAGCTGCACCTCTACCACGGCGGGCACGTCGAGCTCGTCACCGAGGCGCCGGCGCTGGTGCCGGTAGTCACCGAGTTCCTGTCCCGCTGAGGGCCCGTTATGAGCACCAGCGGCGGACGCCCCAAGCGGCGCCGGCCCGCCGGGCAGCGCCGTAGTCACCGCCGCGGCTCGCCGAGCGCCCGGATCACGTCGCCGAGGGGCGAGACCAGTCCGTGCCGGCGCCGGATGACGTCGGCGACGATCCCCGTCCACCCGGTTTGATGGGTCGCACCGAGACCAGCAGCGTCGTCGCCGTGGAAATACTCGTGGAACATCAGGTTGTCTTTCCAGTTCGGGTCGCGCTGCAGCGTGTCCACACCGCCGAAGCAGGGCCGCCGGCCGTCCGGACCGGTCAGGAAGATGGAGACCAGCCGGGCCCGCAGGTCGTCGGCGACGGCGCCGAGGGTCCGCGAGACCCCGGATCCG
>Ga0209382_10001353_pt1 | contig 38738 bp, 36 predicted proteins | sample SoiMetdeltSBSDD5_FD_187599 | JGI IMG/M metagenome (GOLD analysis project Ga0209382, IMG submission 187599) | Bulk soil microbial communities from a Populus tree surrounding site in Tennessee, USA - Soil MetaG P. deltoides SBSDD5 (SPAdes) (version 2) | ecosystem: Environmental > Terrestrial >... | reverse complement strand
GCCTAATTGGACTTTCTCGACGACCGTTGCGGCGTTCGAGCGAAGAAGGCTCGACGCCTGATCAGCGAAGTCTGGATCGCATTCTATCACCTGGCGGCCCGTAATTTCAGCATCTCGGAAACTGCGTCCGGATCTTTGAGGACCTGGTCGGGTTCGCGAATCGCCCTTAGGAATTTCGGATCGGATTTGACGTCCTCGTAGTAGTCGTCGAGGTGCGCCCAGACTGATGCCAGGTACGGCGTACTGCGTAAGGCCGAGACCAACTCTATTGCCTGTTCATGGCGGTTGGTCATCGCGTAGATCGAAGACATGTGGTACGAGAGGTCTTGGATCTCTTCGGGCTCAGATGCGAGCGGTTGCGCTTCGTGCAGTTCCTCCTCAGCCTCTGCAAGCCTTCCTAGCCGCTTCTGAATTGCCGCGTGATAGATCAACAAGCGAGCGCGGAGATTGTCCGGAAGGTCTTCGGGCGCGAGCCGTTTGGCTTCCGTGTAGGCATCTAAGGAGGCCTGGTCCGAAACGTGTCCAAGTCGCGATTTGCCGCGGCAGTACCCAAGGGCAAAGAACGCCTCCCAGTTCTGGGCGTCCACTTCCGTCGCGCGGTCGAAGTACTGTGCAGCCTGAGCCCACCGCCCTTCCGCCATAAGCGCCTTGCCAATCGCGAACATTGCTGGTGCTCTATCCTGCTGATTCCGGGTGTCGCGACGCAACTTAGCGAGGAGAACGGTGATCGTCTCTTGATCGTCCAAGCCCACTTCATCGAGAGTATGGCCTCTGGACAGTTGCTCAAGGCCTAGGCCAACGTCGCGAAGCTTCTTCTTCAGGAGTTCTGAACCAAAGACGACCTCTTGCTGTGACCTTAGGTAATCGCGGTAGTACTCGTCGTCCTGGATATGTGGACGGAACCTTGTTTGGAGGAGAAAGAGGGCACCCAGAAATACTGGTACGGCGAGAACGGAACTGATCACAAGCAGCCCGGGCGCCCATGGAGGCTGCTCAATCACACGAGCGCCGGTTAGGAAAATGCTCTCGATAGCGATCAGCGCAGCGAGCCACGCAGCCAAGAGCTGCATGGGCCGAGTTACTCGGTGTGGCTCTATCGGATGCCGGTCACTCATGGAGGTATCGACCATTCAACTCACCACCGACCGCACGGCCGGCTCTGTCGAATGGCATTCGCTCGCCTCCCGCTCGTTGCCTCACCGTACCGATTGCTGCGAACGTGCGCCGGCGGAGTCGCATACGAGGTGTTCACCGATTGCCTGTCGCAGTCCGCCGGGAAGATGATACGCGACCTGCACCTGCATCGGCCACGACCTCGACGGCGCTTCATCGGCAGGAATCGTCGAACTCAGCGTACTCTCTCCAAGGTGGCGTAGGTGGCCGAGGTTGGGCACAACGCCAATGTCCTACACGTTCGGCCCGGAACCCGGGAAGGTCACGGGAAGCCGTCACAACCCGGTGGCGATCGCCGCAACCACCAGGTACGTCGGACCGATCGCAGAGCGCTCTCCGGAGCCGTGTGCGCAGGTTCGAATCCTGCCGAGGGCGCTGATGATCTGGGCTCCCACCAGGACACTCCGCTGCTCATTAGGTGGAGGCCGGTTACCCGCCATTGACCGCCGTTGAGCGGGACTAGCCCGAGCTGGTTGGGGGAGCCGGGGGACGTTGCGCAGAGGGCAAGCGACAGCGATCGCCGCGCACCTGCGCATCGGGCCGGGTTGGCCGGGCGTGCCGTCGGGCTACGGTCGCGTCGTGCGGAACCGGCGGGTGGCGGTCCTCGGTGTGGCCAGTAGCGCTGGGACGCACCACGCCGGCCAGGAGCGGGCGCCGGCGGCACTGCGGGCGGCTGGGCTCGTCGACCGGCTCCGGGCAGGCGGGATCGACGTGGAGGACCGTGGCGATGTCGTTCACGAGGTGTTCGTGGCCGACGAGATGGCATCGCGGGCCCGCAATCTTCGCGCCGTCGTGCGGGTTGCCCGGACGGCTGCCGACGTCGTCGCCGACACGCTCGCCGGTGGGGCGCTCCCGCTCGTGCTCGGGGGAGACTGCACGATCACGCTCGGCGTGGTGGCCGGCGTTCAACGGATCGACCCCGCGGCCGGCCTGCTGTACTTCGACGGTGACGCCGACCTGTCCACGCCCGGCACCACGAGCAGTGGCGTGCTCGACGCCATGGGGATCGCCCACCTGCTGGGGCTGGCCGACACGGAGCTGGCGGGGCTCGGACCGCGCACCCCGGCCCTCGACGACCACAGCATCGCCCTGATCGGCTACGACGGCAGCGACGTCGAATCGTTCTCCGGCACCACGCTCGCCGCCCGCCCGGATCTCGTCGCATTCGCCGACCACGAGGTCCGGTCCGACCCCGAGCGTTGCGCCCGCGACGCGGTGGCTGCCCTCCGCCGGTGGACGACAAATGTCATCGTCCACTTCGATGTCGACGCGGTCGACTCCCGCGATCTCCCGCTCGCCAACTATCCCCACTACGGCACCGGCGTCGCCCTCGCCGACGCCGCCCGTGTCCTCTCCGTGCTCTGTGCCGCGCCCGGGCTGGCAGCCATCGTCCTCACCGAGGTCAACCCGTCCTACGACCCCACGGGCCGCCAGCTGGCCCGGTACGTCGACGCCGTGGTCACCGCCATCACCCACGCCCTGACCACCAGCTGACCCGATCCCGCTCTCCAGGACCCTCAGCCGGTGGCGGTGCCGAGGTAGGCCGCCTGGACCTGCGGGTCGCTCTGGACCTCGGCGGGGGTGCCGGCCGCGATCACGCGGCCGAAGTCGAGCACGTGCACCCTGCTGCAGACCCGCATGACCAGCTCGACGTCGTGCTCGACGAGCAGGACGGCCAGACCCTCGCCGGTCAGCTCCTCGAGCAGGTCGGCCAGGCCGTCGGTCTCGTCCTCGTCGAGGCCCGACGACGGCTCGTCGAGCAGCAGCACGGTCGGCTCGCTGGCCAGCGCCCGCCCGACCTCGACCAGGCGGGCCAGACCGGTGGGGAGGGCCTCCACCCGCTCGCCGGCCACCGCCCGGAGCCCCACCCGGTCGAGCAGCTCCTCGGTGCGCTCGGCCGGTGGGGTGCCGTCCCTGCCGGCCCAGCGCCGGCGCACGTCGGCGGCGACCCTGATGTTGTCGCGGACCGACATCGACCCGAAGACCTCGAGGCGCTGGAACGTGCGGGCGATGCCGAGCCGGGCCCGCCTGTGGGCGGCCACGCCGACGATGTCGCGGCCGTCGAGCCGGATCCGGCCGCCCTCGATCGCCTGGAGGCCGCAGATGGCGTTGAAGAGCGTCGTCTTGCCGGCACCGTTCGGCCCGATGAGACCGGCGGCCTGGCCGGCCGCCACGTCGAGGTCCACGCGCTGCAGGGCCTGGACCCCGCCGAACGACACGGAGACCTGCTCGACCTCGAGGAGCGCCACGGGCTCACTGTAGAACGCGTTCTCGCCCGCTGCCGCGCCGAGGGCCGGCGGGCGACGACCGGGGGCGTGAGCCCGTCCCAGGGGGCTGGCGCGAGAACGTGTTCTACTGCAGACTGGCAGCGAGGTGTCGGGAGCGGCACCAAGGGGGACGAACGAGATGGCGCCTGCCACCCAGACCGACGAGCACTACACGATCATCTCCGCGGACTGCCACGCCGGAGGGTCGCACGCCGCCTACCGGGAGTACCTCGACCCCGCTTTCCACGACGACTTCGACGCCTGGCGGGGCAAGTACAAGAACCCCTACAAGGACCTGGGCGACAACCGCCGGCTGCGCAACTGGGACAACGAGATGCGCAACTCCCAGCAGGAGGCCGACGGCATCGTGGGGGAGGTCGTGTTCCCGAACACCGTCCCGCCGTTCTTCCCGAGCTTCGTGCTCTTCGCCAAGCCGCCGACCGACGAGGAGTACCCCCACCGCCGCGCCGGGGTGCACGCGCACAACCGCTGGCTGAAGGACTGGTGCGACGAGTTCCCCGAGCGGCGGGCCGGCGTCGGCCAGATCTTCGTGAACGACGTCGACGACGCCATCGAGGACGTCACCTGGATCAAGGAGAACGGCCTGCGGGGCGGCATCCTCCTCCCCAACCTGGCTCCCGACGTGAAGTGGATCAAGCCGCTCTACGACCCGGTGTACGACCGGCTCTGGGCGGCATGCCAGGACCTCGAGGTGCCGGTCAACGTCCACAGCGGTACCGGCAATCCCGACTACGGGCCGTACCCCACCTCGATGCTGCTCTACATCAACGAGGTGCCGTTCTACTCCCAGCGCCCGCTCGTGCAGCTGATCGTCTCGGGCGTGTTCGAGCGGTTCCCCCGCCTCAAGTTCGTGCTGACCGAGATCGGCTGCGCCTGGGTGCCCCCGCTGCTGGAGCGCCTCGACCAGGTCCTCGCCAGCATCCGGGACACGGGCAGCACGGGCGAGATCCGCTACGGCGCGCAGCACGTCCTCCCGCGCTCGGCCACCGACTACTTCCGGCAGAACGTGTGGATGGGCGTGAGCCAGCCCGGGGACGCCGACGTCGCCGCCCGGCACCGGCTCGGCGAGGACCGGTTCATGTGGGGCAGCGACTACCCGCACGACGAGGGCACGCACCCCTACACCCGCGAGCACCTCCGGGCTCGCTTCAGCCAGCTCGAACCGGCCGAGCTCCGGAAGCTCCTGGGCGGCAACGCCGCCGCCCTCTACGACTTCGACCTCGACGCGCTGGCGCCCCTGGCGGCCAGGATCGGGCCCACCGTGGACGAGGTGGCCACGCCGATCGACGGCGTGCCGACGAAGGACCTCGAGCGGCTGTCCGGCGACATGGACCCCAAGGCCATCAAGTGAGTGGCAACGGCATGGCCAGGGTCGACGGCCCGGAGGGGGGCTCTCTCGTCCTCGTGGACGAGCCCGCACCCCACGTGCGGCGCATCACGCTCAACCGGCCGGAGAAGCGCAACGCGCTCAACCACCCGCTGCGGGGCGAGCTCATCGCCGCCCTGCAGGCGGCCGACCTCGACGACGACGTGCGCGTCTCGATCGTCCGCGGCGCCGGCACCAGCTTCTCCGCCGGCTACGACCTCGGCGGCGGGAACGAGGGTCACGACTACCCGCACTTCACGGCCCCGGGCGAGGGCCAGTGGCCGCGCCACGTCACGGAGACCTGGATGGGCATCTGGGACCTGGCCAAGCCGGTGATCGCGCAGGTCCACGGCTACTGCCTGGCGGGAGGCAGCGAGCTGGCCACCGGCTGCGACCTGATCTACGTGGCCGAGGACGCCAAGATGGGCTATCCCGCCGTGCGCTTCGGTGTGCCGGACATGCAGTTCCACGCCTGGTTCCTCGGCATGCGGGCGGCGATGGAGATGATGGTGACCGGCGACTCCATCTCGGGGATCGAGGCCGTGCGCCTGGGATGGGCCAACCGGGCCTTTCCCGAGGCCGAGCTCGAGGGCGCCGTCGTGGCCGTGGCCCAGCGCATCGCCAAGCTCCCCCCGGACATCGTCCAGCTGAACAAGCGCACGGTGCACCGGGCCATGGACATCATGGGCATCCGCCAGGGCATCCGGTCGGGCACCGAGCTGTGCTCGCTGGGCACGAAGCAGCCCAGCTTCCACGAGTTCATCGAGCGCATGCGCAGCAAAGGCCTGACGCAGGCGCTGCAGGAGCGGGACGAGCCCTTCGGCGACTACCGCACCGTCGAGCCCCACTCCCCGACCTGAGGGCCGGCGCCATGGACATCGACCTCCCGCCCGACGACGACCCGCGGCGGCTCCGGGTGCAGGCCTGGCTGGCCGAGCACCCCGACCCGACGCCGGCGCAGCTGGTGGACGCCGGGTTCGTGACGCCCCACTGGCCGCGGCCCTGGGGGCTGGACGCGGAGCCGGAGCTTCAGCTCATCATCGACGACGAGCTGAAGCGCGCGGGCGTCACCAAGCCGCTGAACCCGATCGGGATCGGGCACTGCGGGCCCGTGCTCGTGGTCCACGGCACCGAGCAGCAGAAGCAGCGCTACCTGCCCCCGATGCTGCGGGGCGAGGAGATGTGGTGCCAGCTCTTCAGCGAGCCGGAGGCGGGGTCGGACCTGGCCGGTCTGTCGACCCGAGCCGTGCGCGACGGCGACGTGTTCGTCGTGAACGGCCAGAAGATCTGGACCTCGCTGGCGGCGGTCGCTCGCTTCGGGATCCTGATCGCCCGCACCGACGTCCACACGTCGAAGTACACCGGCATCTCGTACTTCATCGTCCCCATGGACCTCCCGGGCATCGACATCCGGCCGCTCCGGAACATGGTCGGCGGCTTCGGGGACGGCGGCTTTTGCGAGGTCTTCTTCACCGACGTCCCCGTGCCCGCGGAGAACCTCATCGGCCCGTTGCACGGCGGCTGGGCCATGGCCAAGGAGACGCTCGCCAACGAGCGCGTCTCACTGTCCCGTGAGGGACTGCAGTGGGGCCACGGTCCGACGGTGCGCGACCTCGTCGCACTCGTCCGCGACACGGGCATCCCCCTGACCGGCGACACGCGCCAGCGCCTCGCCGCCGCCTACGTCGAGGGCGAGATCATGCGGTACCACCAGTTCCGGCAGATCTCGGCCAAGGTCAACAAGAAGCCCGGTCCGGACGCCTCGCTGCGCAAGGCGCTCAAGGACCCGCACGGCAAGACCGTCTTCACCCTGGCCAAGGACCTGATGGGCGCGCGCGGGATGCTCGCCCTCGGAGCGGACCCGGTCTGGGAGGCGTGGGCGGCCGGGTTCCTCTTCAGCCCGGCCCTGACCGTGGGCGGCGGCACGTCGGAGGTGCTGCGCAACGTCATCGCGGAGCGCATCCTCGGCCTGCCCCACGACGTCGACGTCGAGGTCGGCCTCACCTGGGCGGAGAGCCGGGCCCACCGCCGCGACCAGGGCGGTCAGGCCGGGCCGGAGGCCGACCAGGAGGCGAAGAGCCCGGCGTAGGCACCGCCGCCGGCCACGAGCTCGGCGTGGGTGCCGTGCTCCACGAGGCGCCCGCCCGACACCACCGCCACCCGGTCAGCCCGCGCCGCGGTCGAGAGCCGGTGGGCGATCAGCACCACGGTGCGGCCCGCCATGAGCCGCTCGAGGGCGGCCTCGACCACCTGCTCGGTCCCGGGGTCGAGGCTCGACGTCGCCTCGTCGAGCACGAGTACGCCCGGGTCGGCGAGGGCCGCCCGCACGAGGGACACGAGCTGGCGCTCGCCGGCGGAGAGGTTCGCGCCCCGCTCACGCACCTCCGCGTCAAGGCCGCCGGGGAAGGCGTCGAAGCGGGGCCGGAGCCCGAGGACGTCGATGGCCGACGCGACGTCCTCGTCGGTGGCGTCGGGTCGTCCCACGAGGAGGTTGTCCCGGATCGCCCCCGAGAAGAGGAAGCCTTCCTGCGGCACCACGACGATGCGCCGGCGCAGGCTCCGCAGGGTGCCGTCACCGAGGGCGACGCCGCCGTAGGTCACCGTGCCCGATGTGGGGTCGTAGCCGCGGGCCATGATCTTGGCCAGGGTCGACTTGCCGGCGCCGGTCGGACCGACGAGGGCGAGGCGCTCGCCTGGCTCGACGGCCAGCGTCACGTCGCGCAGCACGGGCGGGCCGGCGCCGTACGCGAAGGACACCTGCTCGACCTCGAGCCTGCCCCGCTCGGGGAGGTCGACCGCGCCCGGTCGCTCGGCCACGGCCGGCTGCTCGTCGAGCAGCCCGTAGAGCTTGTGCAGGGAGGCGGCCGACGCTTGCAGCTGGTTGAACAGCTGGCTGAGCTGCTGGATGGGCTCGAACAGGTTCTGGAGGTAGAGCACGAACGCGGCGACGGTTCCCACGGTGACGGTGCCGCGGGTGCTCAGGTGGCCGCCGAGGCCGAGGATGACGGCGATCGAGATGCCCTGCGCCAGCTCGATCCTCGGGAAGTAGCGGGCCGCGATGCGCTCCGTGCGCATGTTCGCGCCGAAGAGCCGCTCGTTGGTGGTGTGGAAGCCGTCGACGACGGCGCCCTCCTGGTTGAAGGCCTGCACCACGCGCACGCCGGCCAGGCCCTCCTGGATCGTCGAGAGGTTGGTACCGACGGACTCCCGCAGCTGGAGGTACGCGACGTTCGAGTCGCGCCGGAACCGGCTGGTAGCCCTCGCCACCATCGGCGCCACCACCAGGATCCCGAGCGCGAGCTGCCAGCTCATCCCGATCATCACCACGACGGCGCCCGTGAGCAGCAGGCTGTTGACGACGAACATCGTCAGGCCCTGCCCCACGAGCTCCTGCAGGGCCTCGACGTCCGCGGTCATCCGAGCGACCAGCGTGCCGGTGCGGTTGCGGTCGAAGAAGTCCATCGACAGCGACAGCTGGTGGGAGAAGACGCGCTGCCGCAGGTCGAGCAGGAAGGCCTCACCGACGCGGGCCACGGCGCGGATGGCCAGCCGGCCGCTGACGTAGGCGAGGACGGCGGCGGAGACGAACAGCGCGGCGGCGCGGTCGAGGGCGCCGAGGTCCCCGGCGACGACGCCATCGTCGATGCCGTAGCGCACGAGGGCGGGCCCGGCCACCATGCCGCCGGCCTGGAGCGCGACCAGCACGGCGATGGCGGCCAGGCCCCTCCGGTGCGGGCGCAGCAGGCGCCAGGTCCGGCGGACGATCTGGCGCTTGTCGCGTCCGCTGAGGTCGACGTCGGCGGCGTGCGGGAACCTCACGAGCCGACCACCTCCGGCTCGGCCCACCCCGCCCCGTGGGCGAGCACGTGCCGGTAGGGATCCGAGGTGCGGAGCAAGTCCTCGTGCGTGCCCTCGGCGACGACCCGGCCCGCGTCGAGGAGCACCACCCGGTCGGCCAGCGCCACGGTGGCGGTCCGGTGGGCGATCACGATGGTCGTCCGGCCGGCCATCACCTCCTGCAGCGCGTCGCGGATCTCGTGCTCCTTGCTGGGGTCCACCGAGGAGGTGGCGTCGTCGAGGACGAGGACCCGGGGATCGGCCAGGATGGCCCGGGCGATGGCGATGCGCTGCCGCTGCCCCCCGGACAGCGAGTAGCCCTGCTCCCCGAGCAGTGTGTCGTACCCCTCTGGCAGCGCGGCGATGAACTCGGCCGCGCCTGCGAGCCGCGCCGCGGCCTCGACCCGCTCGGCGGAGGCACGGGGATCGGCCAGCGCGATGTTGGCGTGGACCGTGTCGCTGAAGAGGAACGTGTCCTCGAAGACGATGCTCACGTTCCGGCGGAGCTCGTCGAGGCGGACGTCGCGCACGTCGGCGCCGTCCAGGGTGACCCGCCCGCCGTCGACGTCGTAGAAGCGGGCGAGGAGCCGGGCAACCGTGCTCTTGCCCGACCCCGTGGACCCGACGAGCGCCACCGATGCGCCCGCCGGCACAACCAGGTCGACGTTCCGCAGCACCGGGGCACCCGGCTCGTAGCCGAACCGCACGTCCTCGAACCGGACCTCGCCCGGCCCGTCGGGCAACGGCGAGGCGTCGGCCCGGTCGACGATCTCCGGCGCCGTGGCGAGCACCTCGTAGACTCGGGCCGCGGAGGCTGACGCCCGGGAGGCCTGGGCCACGAGGAACGCCGTCAGCCGCAACGGGAAGATCAGCTGAAGGATGTAGAAGTTGAAGGCGATCAGCTCGCCCGTGGTCAGGCGGCCGGCGACCACCTCCCGGCCCCCCACGAACAGCACGATCACCAGGCCCAGGGTGGGGAGCAGCTCCATGAGCGGGTTGAACGCCGAGCGGAGCCTGGCGATCTCCAGCGCCCGCTCGCGCACGCCGGCCGCCGCCCGCCGCAGCTTCTGGTCCTGAAGGCGCTCGGCGCCGAAGCCCTTCACCACGCGGATGCCGGAGAGGCTCTCCTCCACCACCCCGGAGACATCAGCCAGGCGGCGCTGCAGGTCCACCGACTGCGGCCCCATCCGCCGGGAGAAGGCGGTGGCCGCCACGTTCAGCAGAGGCAGCGGCGCCAGCGCCAGGAGGGCCAGCTTCGGGTCGAGGGCGATGAGCACCCCCGCCACGGCCGCGATCATCACCAGGTTCGCCCCCGCTACGGGCACGAACACGAGGAAGAGCTGGATCTGCCGCAGGTCGGTGTTGGCCCGCGACATCAGCTCCCCCGTCTGGGCCCGGTCGTGGTAGGCGAAGTGCAGCCGCTGGAGATGGGCGAAGAGCTGACGGCGCAGGTCGGTCTCGGCCCGCAGCGAGATGGCGAAGGCCGCGTAGCGGCGGAAGGCCGTGAACACCGCGATCACCACGGTCACGGCCACGATGACGAGCGTCCAGCGCAGCAGCGCGTCGCGGTCGTAGGGGTCGATGCCCTCGTCGACGGCCCGCTGGGCCAGCAGCGGGATCGTCACCTTGGCCACCGTCCAGCCCAGGGCGGTCAGCACGCCGACCGCGATCCAGCCACGGCTCGGTCGCAGGGCGCGGCGCATCATGCGCCAGCCCCCGCGGCGCACCGTGGCGTCCACGGGCGTCAGGCGGGCGGCGGCGGGCCGGTGCAGCTGTCCTTGGCGGCGTCGTACAGGGACAGGAAGGTGTTCTCGCTGACGAGCCACTCGCCGTCCACCTTCACGGCTCCGCCGCCGCTCTCGGGGAGGAGCACGTCGGCGCCCCTCTTGATGGCGAATGTCGCCGACGCGGTCTCCTCGTCCACGAGGTCCACGGTGGCCATCTCGATCGACACGCCGCTGACCAGGTCGGCGCAGTGGACGAGCCGGGGCTTCGCCGCCTCGCCGTTCTCGATGAGGGCGGACGCGCCGTCGAAGTCGCCCTGGCCGACGAGCGAGAAGAACTCGGTCAGCACGGCGCTGACGGCCGCCTTCTCGGCCTCGGGGTCGGCTTCCGCTGCCTCCGTGGTCGTCGTCTCCTCGGTTCCGGCCTCCGACCCGGCGGCGTCGCCGTCGTCGTCGTCGCCTCCGCCGCAGGCGCCCAGCAGCGCCGCCGCGGTGCAGAGCACCGCCACCCCTCGGACGATCCTCGTGCTCATCACGGTCGTGTCTCCTTCTGTCGGTCGGCGGCGGCCGCCGCACGTTCGGTCGGGCGGCCGGCGAGCCGGTCACCGAGCCGCTCCAGGGCGTCGACCTGGCGGTCGGCGGTCGTGTGCTCCTCGTAGATCAGCCGCAGCAGCCAGAAGCGGAGGTAGCGGCCGAGCGAGTACCGCAGGAACAGGGCGGCACCCACGATCGTGCACCCCAGGCCGAAGACACCCCCGGAGATGAGGTAGGGCACCTGCGAGCTGAGCTCGGTGGTGCCCGAGGCGCCCAGGTAGCCGATCAGGACGAGGACGAGCCCGAGCGGCATGAGGACGACCCCGGCCACCAGCAGCCGCTGCTCCGTCGAGCTCGTGCTCCTTCGGGCGCGGAGCCGGGCCAGCTCGGCCTGGAACTCGTCGAGCCGGTCGGGCTCCTCGTCTCGCCTGCCGTCGCGCTCACTCATGTGGTGCCTCCATCGTGATCGGGCGGCAGACCGCCCTGCCGGGGGTCACCGCGCACCGAGGTACGCCCCCTGCAACAGACCCGCCATCTCCGCCGGCCGGCCGGCAGCACGGATCTCGCCGTTGACGAGCACCGCCACCTGGTCCGCCACGTCGAGGACGAAGGCGGCGAACTGCTCCACCAGCAGGATGGCCACCCCCCGCTCGGTGAGGGTCTTCACCTGCGCGTAGAGCTCCTCCACGACGATCGGCCCCAGGCCCATCGAGAGCTCGTCGAGCAGCAGCACGGCCGGGCGGGTCGACAGCGCGCGGCACACGGCCAGCATCTGCTGCTCGCCCCCGGAGAGGAGCCCGGCGAGCACCCGTCGGCGCAGCTCCAGCTGCGGGAAGTGCGTGAAGGCCACGTCGGCGACGTGGCGGGCCGACGCGCCACCGTGCGAGAACATGAGGAGGTTCTCGTCCACGGTGAGGTTGGGGAACACGCCCCGGCCCTCGGGGATCGTGCAGACCCCGGCCCGCGCCAGCGCGTCGGGGCTGGCGCCCGTGACGTCGACCCCGGCCATGCGGATCGTGCCTGCGGTGGGCCGCACCTGCCCGCTGACGGCCGCCAGAGCCGTGGTCTTGCCGGCCCCGTTCGGGCCGAGCAGCCCGACCAGCGTGCCCCGGGCCACGGCCAGGTCGATCCCGTGGAGCACCTCGATCCGCCCGTAGCCGGCGCGCAGCGCGCGCAGCTCCAGGACAGGGGACGGCGGGGCGGGCTCAGGCATCGATCGCCAGCTCCCGGTCGACGGCGGCACGGTGGGCGGGGCGGAAGGGCACGGTCAGGCCGAGCTCCTCGATGCGGCCCGGAAGGTCCTCGGCGCCGACGGGCGCGGGCCGGCGCCGGCCGGACCACAGGTCGGAGAACAGGAGCACGAGGCCGTCAGGACGCCGCGCCAGCGTGAGCCCGATGAGGCCCGGGCCGAGGATGGCCAGGCTGTCGAGCCACGTGATCTCGTCGGCCAGCACCGGGAACCCGGCCAGCACCAGCCCGCCGACGAGCGCCCCGGTGACGGCCGTGATGCCGCCCAGGACGGCGAGCAGCACCACTGGCAGGCTGCTGAACATCGTGTAGTCGGCGGCCGTCGCCGTCTGGCGCAGCCCGGCGAGGAGTGCGCCGCCCACCGCGGCGATGGCCGACGAGAGCGCGAACACCTGCAGCTTCGTGACCGTCGTGTCGAGCCCCATCATCGTGCAGGCCGTGGGGCTGTCCCGGAGGGCGGACAGGCGCCGCCCGAACGAGCCGCGGCGCAGGGCGAGCAACCCCGCCGCGGTCATCCCGAAGACGGCGGCGAGGAGCACGAAGTAGGCCCGCTCGCCGGCGAAGGACACGCCGCCGACGTGGAGGCGCTCGACCCGGACGGCACCGAGCTCACCGAACACGTCCGGGCGGATGAAGAACATGTTGTCCATCAGGACCGCGAACGCGAGGGTGGCCAGCGCCAGGTAGAGGCCCCGGAGTCGGAGGGCGGGCAGGGCCACGAGCGCGCCCACCGGCACCGCGACGGCCACCGCCGCGAGCAGGCCCACCGCCGAGCCCCCGGGCGCGAACTTCACCATGGCGAAGGCGCCGAGCCCGGCGAAGGTCATCTGGCAGAGCGACACCTGACCGGCCCAGCCGGTGAGGGGCACGAGGGAGAGCGCGACGAGGCCGAGCGCGAGCCCGGGGGCCACCCGGGACAGCGTGGCCTCGTCGGCCAGCAGGGCGAACAGCCCGGCGGCGGCCACGAGGCCGGCGGCCCCCAGCGCCGCGCGCGACGCGCTGGCCAGCGCCGGCATCCTGGCGACGATGTCGGCACCGGGCCGCACCCGGCCCTCCGGGATGAGGAGCAGCGCGACGAAGAGCATCAGCGTCGGGATGGCGAAGCGCAGGTTCGTGAAGATGCCGTCCGACGGCAGGTAGCCGACGGCGTAGGACTCGACGAGGCCGAGCACGATGGCGCCGACGAAGGTCAGGGGAACGCTGCGGAGGCGCCCCACCATCGCCGCGGCGTAGGCGTTGACGACCAGGAGCGTCAGCGCCTGCACGTTCAGCTGCAGCACCGGGGCGAGGAGGATTCCCGCCAGGGCCGCGAGGCTGGAGCCGAGGGCCCAGCTGAGGGCGGTGGTGAGGCCCGGTCGGGCACCCGTGAGCGTGGCCAGGCTCCGATGGTCCACGACGGCACGCATGGTCACGCCGGCCCGGGTCCTGAACATCAGGAGTCGCAGGCCGATCGCCACCGCGACGGCCACGAGGACCGTGATCGTCTGGTGCCACGTGACGAACACGGGACCGAGGTCGAACCCGCCCGGGGAGAAGAAGCCGTCCACCCGGCGCCCCTCGGGCGGCCAGATGTTCAGCGCCACCGCCATGAGCACCAGCAGGAGCCCGATCGTCACCACGAGGCTGGACACCAGCGATGCCTTGGCCAGGTTCCTCGCCAGCGTCCGCTCGACCGCGGCGCCCAGCAGCGGTGCGGCCACCAGCAGCACGAAGGCCAGGCTCACGGCCGTGGGCCAGCCCCAGTCGTACCGCACCTGCCAGTAGACGAAGGCCATGAGCATGCCCACCGCGCCGTGGGCGATGTTGAAGACGCCCGACGTGGTGTACGTCAGCACCAGGCCGCTGGCGGCGACCGCGTAGATGGAGCCCGTGACGACCCCGACGATCGTGAAGGCGAGGAGCTCGCTCATTGGCGCACCCTTCGGGATGCGCGCAATGAGCGATCGGCCCTGCGGGCCGAGTAACGCACTGTATTGATGGTTCGCTCGCTCCGCTCGCTCAACGCGCCCTCAGGTGCCGTACTTGTAGATGTCGTCGGGCGAGCAGTGGAACCCCTCCTCCGGGAAGACCCGTTCGTAGGCGCCGTCGCGCACCTGGGCCATCACGAAGCAGCCCTGCTTGGGCACGGGATCCCCGACATCGATGGGCGGGATGAGCCCGCCGGCGTCGAAGTCCGTCATCGAACCGAGCTCTTCGACGAGGGCGTCCCGGGTGAGCTCGGGGCCGACCGCCGTCGCGGCCTCGAAGAACATCGCGGCGCGCACCCACGCCTGGAGGCCGTTCGAGGTGGGCTCGGCGTCCGGAACCGTCTTCTCGAGCCACTCGATGTACTCGGCCAGGGCCGGGTTGTCGTCCGCCTCCTCGAGGAGCACGTGCCCGAGTGGCACATAGCTGCCCTCCCCGGCCGGCCCCACCGCCTCCAGGTAGTCCTGGCTGTAGCCCTGGGTGGTGACGTCCATGACGGTCAAGGACACGCCCTGCTCCCGGAGCGACTTCTGGAGGCGCACGATGTTGTTGACGTCGAACACCCACGTCAGGGCCTGCACCCCGCGGTTCTTCACGTCGAGGGCGAGGGGCGTGTAGTTCGACTCCAGCGTGCCCGCCGGCTGGCGGTGGATGAACCGCCACCCCACGGACTCCCGCGCCTCGATCAGCTGATCAGCGGAGCGTGTGGTGACGGGGATGTTGCCGTGGAAGATGGCGGCGTTCTGGACCTCCTCGGGGAACTGCTCCGCCAGCCAGCGGGCGGCGCCGACGTTCGCGTACTCGGCGCTGGTGCGAGGGAAGACGAAGGGCAGCTTGTCGACCTCGTCGTCGGTGGTGAAGCCGGCGAGGTGCGGGAACCCGCACGCGGCCACGGCCTCGTAGCCGCCCGTGTCGAAGGCCGACTCCGAGCCGACCGACGCGAACACCTGGCCGCACGCCTCCTCGTAGGCGAGGCGGTTGCCGTTGTCGTTCGTGCCGGTGTCGTAGACCTCGACCACGAGCTCGCGCCCGTGGATCCCGCCCGCCTCGTTGACCATGGCGGCGTACGCCTCGACCGCGTCGGGAGCGGCTTTGAAGAGCCCCGGCACGACGCCGGTGAGGTCGGCGATGACGCCGATGGTGATGGCGTCGTCGGTGACGCCGACGTCGGTGGCGCCCGCAGCGCTGCCCGAGCCCGCTTCGGTCGGCTCCTCGCCCGCCGGGGCTGCGTCGCCGCCGTCGGTGCGGCTGCCGCAGGCTGCGAGCACGAGCGCAAGGGCGGTGAGCACCGCCGCCGTTCGCCTGGTCATGGCTCCCCCCTGTCGAGTGGTCGGGACCACCCGTGTGCGCGCCACCATAGCCCCCCACGCGAGAACGCGTTCTACGGTTCCTGCGAACGGCGAGGGGCGGGGAGGCCACGGTGAAGCTCGGACTGACGCTCGGCTATTGGGGTGCCCAGCCACCCACAGACGCGCTGTCCAAGGTGCGGGAGGCGGAGCGGCTCGGCTACGACGCCGTCTTCACCGCGGAGTCCTGGGGCAGCGACGCCTTCGGCCCGCTCGCGTGGTTCGGCTCGCAGACCGAGCGGATCCGGCTCGGCACCTCGATCGTGCAGATCTCCGCCCGCACCCCGACGTCCTGCGCGATGCACGCCCTGACCCTCGACCATCTCTCCGGCGGACGCTTCACCCTGGGCCTCGGCGTCTCCGGCCCGCAGGTCGTCGAAGGGTGGTACGGCGCACCCTTCGCGAAGCCGCTGGCCCGGACCCGCGAGTACATCGACATCATCCGCCAGGTGCTGGCGCGGGAGGCCCCCGTCACGAGCCCCGGGCCGCACCATCACCTGCCCTACGGGGGTCCGGGGGCGCTGGGCCTGGGCCGGCCGTTGAAGCCCATCACCCACCCGCTCCGGCGCGAGCTGCCCATCCTGCTGGGCGCCGAGGGGCCGAGGAACGTGGCGCTGGCGGCCGAGGTGGCCGACGGCTGGCTGCCGATCTACTACTCGCCGAAGGTCGCCGGCCTGTACCGGAGCTGGCTCGACGAGGGGTTCGTCAGAGCGGGGGACCCGGGGAAGGCGTCCCGCTTCGAGATCGCCGCCAACTGCTCGGTGGTGGTGACCGACGACGTGGACGGCGCGCTCGACGGCATGCGGAGCACACTGGGCTTCTACATCGGAGGCATGGGCGCCAAGGACATGAACTTCCACAAGCAGGTCTTCGCCCGCATGGGGTACGAGCGGGAGGCGGACCGGATCCAGGACCTGTTCCTCGAGGGGCGGCGGCAGGAGGCGGTGGCCGCCGTGCCGAGATCGATGGCCGCGGACATCTCGCTGGTGGGGCCGGTGGCGCGGATCCGGGACGAGCTGGCGATGTGGGAGGAGGCGGGCGTCGCGATGCTGGTGGTGGGGGCGCGTGGACCCGGGGAGATGCGCGCCGTCGCGGACGCCGTCCTCGGCGCCTGAGGGGGTTAGCGGACAGGTGCACCGCTGCGTATTCGGCGGCTCCGCCGCCGAAGGTCAAGCGACGCTGTGCTTCCGCTCTTGGCGCCTTCGGCGCCGGGCCGCTGGGCCACGGCTGCGCCTAGGGCGCAGCCTCTGAATCGCCGCGCGTCCTCGTGGACGCGCGGTGAAACGCGTTCTACCCTGCGGCCGTGACCGAGACCGTGGGGTTCTGGAAGCTGGCCGAAGAGGACCCGGGGCGGCTGGCCCTGGTCGACCCGTCCGGGGCGGAGGTGACCTACGGCGAGCTGTTCGCGACGTCGAACCGCCTCGTCCACGGGTTGCGGGCCCTCGGCCTGACCGCGGGCGACGGGGTGGCCGCCGTGCTCCCGAACGGAGTCGAGATGGTGTCGCTCTACTTCGCCGCCATGCAGGCGGGGTGGTACCTCACCCCGATCAACCACCACCTCGTGGGTCCGGAGATCGCGTACATCGTCGACGACTGCGAGGCCGGTGCCTTCATCGGTCACGAGCGGTTCGGCGACGCCTGCCGGGCCGCGGCGGACGCGTTCGCCCTGCCGGCCGCCCGGTGCTTCGGCGTCGGCGACGTGGCCGGCTTCCGCCCGCTGCCGGAGCTGACGGCCGGGCAGCCCGACAGCCGGCCCGAGGACCGCTCTGCGGGCGCGCCGATGCACTACACGTCCGGCACGACCGGCCGGCCCAAGGGCGTCCGCCGGCGGCTGTCGGGAGCCGACCCCGACGCCGCGGCCGGGGCAGCAGGCTTCCTGCTCCGGCTCTTCGGCACCCAGCCCCACGACGGCAACGTCCACCTCTGCGGGTCGCCGATGTACCACACCGCGGTGCTCGCCTTCGCGTCCACCGCCCTGCACCTCGGGCACCCCGTCGTGCTCATGGATCGCTGGACGCCGGAGCTGATGCTCGAGCTCATCGAGCGCCACCGCGTCACGCACAGCCACATGGTGCCGACGCAGTTCCACCGCCTCCTGGCCGTGCCCGACGAGACGAGGAGGGGCTTCGACATGTCGTCGCTGCGGTCGATGGTGCACGCCGCCGCCCCCTGCCCGGTCGAGATCAAGCACCGCATGCTCGACTGGTGGGGGCCGGTCGTCTACGAGTACTACGCCGCCACCGAGGGCGGGGGCACGGTGGTCACGCCCCAGCAGTGGCTCGAGCGTCCCGGCACCGTCGGCCTGCCCTGGCCGGCCAGCGAGATCCGGATCCTCGACGACGACGGCGGGGACCTGGCGACCGGCGAGGTCGGGACCGTGTACATGAGGCTCGGCCAGGGCGACTTCGAGTACTTCAAGGACAGTGAGAAGACGGCCGCCAACCGCACGGCCGGGTTCTTCACCGTCGGCGACGTGGGCTACCTCGACGAGGACGGCTACCTGTTCCTCTGCGACCGCAGGTCGGACATGATCATCTCCGGCGGGGTGAACATCTACCCGGCCGAGATCGAGGGCGCGCTCCTCACCCACCCGAAGGTGGCCGACGCCGCCGTGTTCGGGATCCCGCACGACGACTGGGGCGAGGAGATCAAGGCGGTCATCGAGCCGGCGCCCGGGGTCGACCCCGGCGAGGCACTGACCGATGACCTGCTCGCCCACTGTTCCGAGCGGCTGGCCCGCTTCAAGCTCCCGAGGTCGATCGACTACGTGGCGGAGCTCCCGCGCGACCCGAACGGCAAGCTGTACAAGCGCAAGCTGCGCGACCCGTACTGGGAGGGCCGCACGCGCGCCATCTAAGAGGCCGAGCGGATAGGGCGTTCGCCACAGCCCAAGAGTCCGCGATTTGGCGACCGAACACCGGCTCACCAGCGAGGACTCCAGGCAACACTGCGACGGTTCGCCGAGACGACGTGCCTAGCCGCGTTGCTCTAAGGGCGGGCTCAGACCTTGCCGTCCTGGCGCTTCCGGCGGGTCTGCCGCCCCCGCGACGCCTCGCGCTCGTACGGCGTGACCAGCACCCGGGTCGCCCGCTCCAGCTCGGTCATCACGGACGCGAAGTCGCGACGGCCGTTGGCCCAGGAGACGAGCGTCGAGTACCAGACGTGGCCCAGGACGGCCAGGACGTCGGCCCGCACGTCCGGGGCCAGCTCCGCCAGGATCCCATCCCCGATGGACGCGATCTGGCGCTGCACCTCGGCGCCGCTCGCCCGCACGCCGGCATCGGCCGACGACAGCGACCGCACGAGGGCCTGGCTCAGCTTCGGCTGGCGCTCCATCGCCCGGCAGGCCCGGTGGAGCACGTCGACCATCCGGTCGGCCGCCGTGGTGCCACGGGGCGGCGACTGCGCGACCCGGCCCCGAAGGCGGACGGTCCACTCGGTCATGGCCGCGGCGAGCAGGTCGTCCTTCGACGAGAAGTAGCGGTAGATCGTGGCGAGGGCGACGTTGGCGGTCACCGACACGTTCCGCATCTGCACCGCGTCGTAGCCGCCCTCGGCGCCCAGCTCGAACGCGGCGTCGATCAGGCGGCGGCGACGCTCCTGCTGCTCGGGCGACAGGTCGGTCGGCTCCGCCGCGGTCACGGTCATGGGGCTGATCCTAGGGGAGGTCACGGAACGGCCTCTCCTTGTCGACCCGCGGCTCGGCCGGCAGGCCGAGGACCCGCTCGCCCATCACGTTGCGCTGGATCTCGTCGCTGCCGCCGGCGATCCGGATGGACGGGGCCCCGAGGAACGACTGCTGCCAGCGGCCGCCGGCCGGCGCGTCGCCGTCGAGCAACATCCCCGCCGCTCCCTGCACGGCGAGGGCGAGGTCGCCGTTGTGCTTCTGGTTCCAGGCCGCGAAGAGCTTGCGCACGGACGCCTCCGGGCCGGGGGGAAGGCCCTGCGCGGCCCGGGTGCGGCTCCGGTAGCCGAGGTACCGCATGATCTGGGCCCGGGACCAGGAGGCCGCCAGGCCCTGCCGTACGATCGGATCCTGGTCGGCCCCGCTCGCCCGGGCCAGGTCGATGAGGTCGGTGGCGACCGGGCCGCTGCTCCCGCCGCCCATCATCGCCCGCTCGTTGGCCAGCGTGGTCATGGCCACGGCCCAGCCGCCGTTCACCTCGCCGAGCACCCGGTCGTGCGGGATGCGCGCGTCGGTCAGGAACACCTCGCTGAAGTGCGACCCACCCGTCATCTGCCTGAGGGGCCGCACCTCGATGCCAGGCGAGTCCATGTCGACGAGGAAGTAGGTGATCCCGCGGTGCTTCGGCTGGTCCTGGTCGGTCCGGGCCAGGAGGATGCCGAGGTCGCTGTTGTGGGCCCCCGACGTCCAGACCTTCTGCCCGTTCACGACCCACTCCTCGCCGTCGCGCCCGGCGCGTGTGGACAGGCCGGCCAGATCCGACCCGGCGCCCGGCTCGCTGAACAGCTGGCACCAGACCTCGTCGCCCCGGCGCATCGGGGGAAGGAAGCGGCGCCGCTGCTCCTCGGTGCCGTGCGCGATGATCGTCGGACCGGCCATCCAGATCCCGACGGCGAAGGCGTTCGCCCCGAGGCCGAGACGCGTCGCCTCCTCGGCGAAGATGGCTGCCTCCGCGACGGTGCCGCCCCGACCGCCGCAGTCCTTCGGCCAGGTGATGCAGGCCCAGCCCTCGTCGGCCAGGTGCGCCTGCCACGGCTTGACCCGGGCGACCCAGCCCGTGTCCAGGCTCGGTGTCCCGCCCCGGAGGTTGCGCGCCGCGTCCGTGTGCGCCGCGTCCTCCAGCCAGGCCCGCGCCTCGGCCCGGAACGCCGCCTCCTCCGGACTCTCGTCGAAGTCCACCGGGCTCCCTCCGCTCGACAACGACCCGCAGGTCATCAGCACTGAAGTAGAACACGTTCTCACCGGCGGATCCAGACTGTCGCCCGTCGTGCTTGCACCTCTGGCGAGAACGTGTTTCACTCGCCGGACGCGACCGGGGGAGGGCGCGTCGTTGGCCGACACGGACAGCAGCACGGAGGCCGGGGCGTCGCTCGGCGAGGCACCACGCGACGAGCGCGAGCCGGCCGGCTGGGGCACCTACGGACGTCGCCCAGCCCGACTGCTCGCCGCCGTCGCGTTCATCGACGCCGTCGACCGCGGGATCCTGCCCGGCGTCCTGTCCCAGGTGCAGGACGACCTCGGGTTCAGCGACACCCGGGCCGGCCTGCTCGGCACGGCGTTCGTGCTCACCGGGTTCCTCGTCGTGCTGCCCGCGGGCTACATGGCCGACCGCTACGCCCGCACCCGGATCATCGCCGTGGTGCTCGCGTCGTGGGGCGTCATCTCCGGCCTGAACGCGCTCGTGCGGAACTTCTGGCAGTTCCTCCTCGTGCGGGCGACGCTCGGCATCGGTGAGACCGTGGACAACCCGGCCTCGCAAGCCCTGATCGCCGACTACTACCCCACCGACGTCCGAGGCCGGGCGTTCGCGCTCCAGCGGGCCACGCCGTTCTTCGGCCAGGCGGCGGGCCTCGCGCTGGCCGGCGGCGTCGCTTCGCTCCTGAGCTGGCGCTGGGCGTTTCTCCTCGTGGGGGTGCCCGGCTCGCTGCTCGCGGTGGCGGTGTGGCGGCTCCCGGAGCCCCGCCGCGGCGAGAGCGACGGCGTGGCCGACCTCCAGCCCGAGCCCCAGCTCCCCGTCGCCGCGCCCGTGCCGCCCGAGCGCGACGCCGGCCCCGCAGCCCTGCTGCGCGACGTCCGCAGCGCCATGCGGGTGCGCACGCTGCGCTCCCTCATGATCGGCTCGGCCATCGCCGCCGGTGCCCTGTCCGGCCTGGGCTTCTGGGCCGCCGCCTTCTACGAGCGCCACACCTCGCTCGGCACCGGTGGCTCGGCCGGCCTGGCCGGTCTGCTGATCCTCGTCGGTGCCATCTCCGGCACCTTCGTGGCCGGACGGGTGGTCGACCGCTTCCGGGACCGCTTCGAGGGGGCCCCGATGCTCCTGGCCGGGGTGTGCCAGGCCATCGGCGCGGCGCTCCTGATGCCGACCTTCCTCGACGTCCCGCTCGCCCTGCGCATCCCCGTGCAGGGCGTGGCCGTCGCCTTCATCGTGGGCGGACTCGTGGCCATCCCCGTCATGATCAGCGAGGTCGTGCCCGCCGCCGTGCGCGGCATCTCCTTCTCGGTGACGGGCTTCCTGAGCGCCATCGCCGGTGCGGTGTCGCCACTGCTCATCGGCGTGATCGCCGACCGCTTCGAGTTCGTGGTCGACGGAGACGTGAAGGGCAACCTGGCCAACGCCTTCCTGATCGTCACGCCACTCGTCTTCGTCGGCGCCGCCCTCCTGCTGCGGGGCCGGCGCTACGTGAGCGGCGACATCGAGCGGGCCCGGCAGCTGGCCGCTGCCTAGGAACGAGCGCGGAGCCGCACCGGCAGGTGCTTGATGCCGCCGATGAAGTTGCTGCGCAGGCGGTCGGGCTGGCCGAGCGCCTCGACCCGTGGGTACCGCTTCGCCAACTCCTCGAAGAGCAAGCGGATCTCGAGCCGGGCCAGCTGGGCCCCGAGGCAGAAGTGGGGTCCCCCACCGCCGAACGCGATGTGAGGGTTGGGGTCGCGGGTGATGTCGAACCGGAACGGATCCTCGAACACGTCCTCGTCACGGTTGGCCGACACGTACCACAGGCTGATCTTGTCGCCCTCCCGCATCGTCTGACCGCCGACGACCGTGTCCCTCGTGCAGTTGCGGCGGAAGTACATGACCGGCGTCGCCCAGCGCAGGATCTCCTCCACCGCGCCGGGCAGGTGGCGGTCCGGGTCGCTCACCAGCAGCTCGTACTGGTCGGGCCGCTCCAGGAAAGCGTTCATCCCGTGGGCGATCGCGTTGCGCGTCGTCTCGTTCCCGGCCACGGACAGCAGCAGGAAGAAGAGGTTGAAGTCCATGTCCGACAGCGACTCGCCGTCGACCTCGCTGCTCAGCAGGGCCGTGATGATGTCGTCCAGCGGGTGGCTCCGCCGCTGCTCGGCAAGCTGCTGGGCGTACATGAACATCTCGACCTGGGCCTGGAAGACCTCGTCGGCGGCCACCGCGTACTCCGGGTCCTCGGAGCCGATCATGCGGTTGCTCCACTCGAAGATCTTGTGGCGGTCCTCGCGGGGGACGCCGATGAGCTCGGCGATCACCTCGAGAGGAAGCTCGGCCGCGACCTCCACGACGAAGTCCATCTCGCCGCCGTTGGCCATCGCCGCGTCCAGGACCTGGTCGGTGAGGTCACGGATGTGCGGCTCCAACTGGCCGATCATCCGCGGCGTGAACCCGCGGTTCACGAGCTTGCGATAGCGCGTGTGGTCGGGCGGATCCATGAAGAGCATGAGGTTGCCGCCCGCCGCCTCGGCCTCGCTCGGGCCACCGGTCCGCTCCTCGAGCCCGACGACGCCGCCCCGCGCCGCCTGGGACGAGAACGAGGCTGCATCCCGGTTGCACGTGACGACGTCGGCGTGCTTGCTGATCACCCAGAAGCCGGGGCCGTCGGGCTCGGGGTGCCTGTAGATCGGGGCGTTGGCGCGCAGGTAGGTGAACCACTCGTGCGGGATCCCCCGGGTGAAGCGGTCCCGGTCGAGCAGGTCGATGTCCCCGAGGTCCATGCCTTTACTCCCCCTTGAACTGCGGCGTCCGCTTCTCCATGAAGGCCAGCGGGCCCTCCTTGGCGTCCTGGCTCATGAACACCCGCATCCCGATCTCCGAGTCGATCCGCATCGCCTCCGGCTCGGGCATCGCCTCGGTGGCCCGCAGCGCCCGCAGCACGGCCTGGACCGCCACCGGGCCGTTGGCGGCCACGGTGGCGGCCACCTCCCGCGCCCGCTCGAGGGCGGTGCCGTCCGGCACCACCTCGCTGATGAGCCCGAGGTCCTTCGCCTCGGGGGCCCGGACGTGGCGGCCGGTGAGCAGGAGGTCCGCCGCGATGGCGTAGGGGATCTGGCGGCGCAGCCGCACGACCGAACCGCCCAGCGGGTAGAGGCCCCACCGCACCTCGGACACGCCGAAGCGGGCACTCTCGCCGGCGATGCGGATGTCGGTGGCCTGCAGGATCTCGGTGCCGCCGGCCACGGCCGCCCCCTCCACCGCCGCGATGAGCGGCTTGTCGAGGAGGAACCCCTTGAGCAGCGGCTTGATGACACCGCTCGAGAGCTCCGACGTGCCCTCCGAGCGCTCGAAGGCGTCGCCGGGGTGGGACTGCGTCATGGCCTGCAGGTCGGCGCCGGCGCAGAACGAGCCGCCGGCACCGGTGAGGATGGCCACCCGGATGTCGGGGTTGGCGTTCACCTCGTCCCACGCCTGCCCCAGCGCCTCCATCATCGAGGGCGACAGCGCGTTGCGGCGCTCGGGCCGGTTCATGGTGAGCACGAGCACGGGCCCGTCCCGCTCGACGAGCAGGTGCTGGTCCGCCGGCGTCTCGACGGCGGCCCTACCTGTGGCTCGGTCGCTCGGCGCGCTCATGGCTTCGTGTCCCGCAGGACCCACATCGCGAAGTACTGGGCCGCACCCCCGTACGCGTGGCCCACCGCCGTGCGCACGCCGTCGACCTGGTGCTCGCCCGCCGTCCCCCGCACCTGCATGGCGGCCTCGGCGAAGCGCAGCATCCCGGAGGCGCCGATGGGGTTGGACGACAGCACCCCGCCCGAGGGGTTGACCGGCAACGTGCCGCCGATCTCGGTCTCGCCGTCCTCCGTCAGCCGCCACCCCTCGCCCGGGCCGGCGAAGCCGAGGTTCTCCATCCACATCGGCTCGTACCAGCTGAAGGGGACGTAGCACTCGACCACGTCGACGTCCTCGATCGGGTTCGTGATGCCCGCCTGGCGGTAGACGTCGGCCGCGCAGTCCCGCCCGCCCCGCGGGTTCACCGGGTCGCGGCCGGGGAACTGGCCCAGCTCGCTGCGGACCGCCGTCCCGTGCACCCACGCCGGCGGCTTGGAGGCGGCGTCACCGCCCGCCTCGTCGGTGAGGACCATGGCACAGGCGCCGTCGGAGGCGGGGCAGCTCTCGAGGCGTCGCACCGGCTCCCACACCATCGGCGAGTCGCGGACCATCTCCAGGTCTATGTCGGGCAGCTTGAGGTGGGCGTACGGGTTCTTGAGGGCGTTGCGGCGGTCCTTCACGGCCACCATCCAGCCCACGTACTCCGGGGCCTTCGACCGGGAGATGTACGCCCGGATATGCGGGGCGAAGTAGCCGCCGGCGCCCACGCCGCCGCTGCGCCCCCCGCCGAGGGCCCAGGTCGTGTCGCCCTCGGACTGCTTCTCGAAGGCGAGGGTGAGCACCCGCTCGCGCACGCCGGACTGGACGAGGTGGGACGCGACGACGGCCGTCGACCCGCCGACGCTGCCCGCCGTGTGCACCCGCAGGATGGGCTTGCCGGCCGCGCCGAGCGCGTCGGCGAGGTAGAGCTCGGGCATCATCACGCCCTCGAACGAGTCCGGGGCCGTGCCGATGACGACGGCGTCGATGTCGCGCCAGCTCATCTCGGCGTCCTCGAGCGCCCGATGGCCGGCCTCCCGGAGGAGCCCGGCGAGCGACACGTCGTCGCGGACCTTCGTGTGGTGGGTCTGGCCGACGCCCACCACCGCGCAGCGCTCGGCCATCTCAGCCATCTCCTTCGAGGACGCAGACGAGGTTCTGCTGCAGGCACGGGCCGGACGTCGCGTGCCCGAGCGTGCGCCGGCGACCGTGGTCGTGGATCTGCCGGAACGCCTCTCCGATGCGGACGAGGCCCGAGACCATGACGGCGTGACCGGCCAGCGCCCCGCCGGACGGGTTGACCTCGACCGTGTCCCCCAGTTCGAGAGCCTCGCGCAGGATGAGCTCCTCGTGGCTGAAGGCGGCCGTCACCTCGGCCACCTCGACCGGCGCGTCGCCGGCGCCGGCGTGCCGGGCGGCGAGGCGGGTGGACTCGCTCGTCGTGAGGTCGCGGAGCCCGGGGTAGTGCGGCTCGATGCGGTGGTCGATGCCCCGGATCCACGCCGGACGCTCGCACACCTCCCGGGCCCGGTCGCCGGCCACGAGGACCACCGCGGCCGCGGCGTCGGCCAGCGGCGCGCAGTCGCCGGTGCGCAGCGGCGACACGACGTACGGCTCGGCCGCCATGGAGGCGGCGGTGACGTCGCCGCTCACCTGGGCGTCGGGGTTGCCCGGCGCGGCGCGGCGGCTGCGGGCCGCCACCTCGGCCAGGTCGGCCTCGGTCACCGTTCCCGTGTCGAGCAGGGCCCGGGCCTGCAGCGCGGCGAGGGAGACGTGATCGGCCCACAGCGGCATCAGGTAGTACGGGTCGTTCTGCAGGCAGAGCACCTCCCGCATGTCGCCGCGGGTGCAGATGCCCGAGGAGTACACGAGGGCGCTGTCGACGTCGCCGTGCTGGAGGCGGACCCAGGCCTCGTAGAGCGCCCACGCGCCGTCCATCTCGACGTGGCTCTCGGAGATGGGCGGCCAGGCGCCGGTCGCCTCCAGGTTCCCGACGAACGCGAATGACGCGCCCGCCAGGTAGTCGGCGCTGCCCGAGCAGGTGAAGCCGATCTCCTTCCGGGGGATCCCCGACTGCTCGATCGCGCCGGCCACCACGGGGAACAGCAGCTGGGCCTCGGTCTCGCGGACGCCGGCATGGGCCCGCGTCCGGGCGAACGAGACGATGGCGACGTCCCTCATCTCCCCACCTCCACGTCCAGGACCGTCACAGCACGTGCGCCGCGAATTCGGCGGTCGGTGCGTCCGGCGCGCCCGTCGGGCGCCACGCCTCGATGGCGTTCCCGAAGCCGTACCCGCGTTCACCGGCTGCGCTGGCGCGTTCCTCCGGCGGCGCCCACACGGCCTCGACCCGCATGCCCATGCGGATCTGGTCGAGCGGCATGCCGGTGAGGCGCTGCTGACCCACCGTCCCGTCGGCGCCCTCGAGGAGGATGCTGGCCAGGGCGTAGTCGTCCCGCTCCTTCTGGCCGTGGTACTGGATCGGGGTGAGGACGGTGAACGAGGTGACGATGCCCCGGTCGGCCAGCTCGAGCTCGTCCTCCTCGCCCATGGCCACGGTGCACATCGGGCAGAAGGCCCGCATCGGCACGTAGACGAGCCCGCACGAGGAGCAGCGCTGGCCGACGATGCGGCCCGACCGCAGCTGCTCGCCGAAGCGCTCGGCGAGGGGGCTGACCCGCACGACATAGTCGAGCGCGATGTGCTGGGTCATGAAGCGGACCGGACCGCTGTCCTCGCCCGGGCGCTCGGTGTCTGTCATTGTCGCACCCTTCGGGATGCGCGCAATGACCGATCGGCCCTGCGGGCCGAGTACCGCACTGTGCTCATGATTCGCTCGCTGCGCTCGCTCATTGATCGACCTCGGGCTCGAAGCAGGCGATGTCGCTGATGTGGCCACGGCGCTCGTCGGCCCACCGGATCCGAACCCGCATCCCGGTGCCCACGGCGTCCGCGGTGCCGGCGTCCAGCGCGTGGACCAGCGAGGTGTCGGCGCCGTCGAGCTGCACCATGACCCAGGCGAAGGGGCGGTCGAGCGGGTGCTTCCGGAGGGGCTCGTCGATCCAGGCCCAGCTCGTCACGACGCCGGAGGTGCCGACGCCGACGAGGTCGTCGACCGCGTCGCCCGTGTCCGGGTCGTATTCCAGCGGGGGGACGATCACCCGCCCCGCCGCCGTGCGGCTGCCGAGGACCTGCTGGTCGCGCAGGCCGGTCAGGAAGGCTCCCACCACCGGGCCGACGCTTCGCCGGTACGGCAGCTCGAGCGTGTACGTGGACTCCCCCGAGGTCACGGCCGCAGTAGAACACATTCTACCTAGGCCTGCCACCGCCCCCCTGGACAGGCCTATTCGCCCGCTCGTTGCCCGTCCTGCGAGAACGTGTTCTACTGCATGAGGTGGCGTTCAACCTGGCGGACTTCATCGAGCACACGGTGGACGTGGTGCCCGACCGGATCGCGTTCATCCTCGGCGATCGCCAGATGACCTTCGCCGAGCTCGAGGCACGGGCCAACCGCCTGGCCCACCACCTCGCGTCCGAGGGCGTGGGCCGGAACGACCACGTCGCCGTCTACTCGTACAACAGCTTCGAGTACGTGGAGGCGATGCTCGCCGCCTACAAGCTGCGCGCCGTGCCCATCAACGTGAACTACCGGTACGTGCCCGACGAGCTCGTGTACCTGCTCGACAACAGCGACGCGGTCGTGCTCGCCCACCAGGCCCGGTTCGGACCCGATGTCGCCGCCATCCGGGACCGGCTGCCCCTCCTGCGCCATGTGCTGACCGTCGACGACGGCAGCGGCACGCCGTTGCCGGAGGGCGCCGTCCCCTATGAGGCGGCGCTGGCGGCCCAGTCCCCCGAGCGCGACTTCGAGCGTCGCAGCGACGACGACATCTACATCCTCTACACGGGCGGCACGACCGGCTACCCGAAGGGGGTCGTGTGGCGGCACGAGGACGTGTGGCGGACGCTCGGCGGCGGCATCGACTTCAGGACCGGCCAGCGCATCGAGGACGAGCACCATATGTCGCGACTGGCCGCCGAGAGCGAGCCGTCCGTCGGGCTGGTGCTGGCGCCGCTCATGCACGGCGCCGCCCAGTGGGGCACGCTCGGTGGCCTGATCCGCGGCACCACCTCCGTCCTCCTGCCACAGTTCGACGCCCACGCGGTGTGGACAGCGATCGAGCAGTACCGCATCGCGACGCTGTCCATCACCGGCGACGCCATGGCCCGCCCGTTGATCGACGCGCTGGGGGAGAGGTCCTACGACACCTCGTCGCTCATGGCCATCAGCTCCACGGCGGCGGTCTTCTCCCCGGTCGTGAAGGACCAGCTCTTCGAGTTGCTGCCCCACGTGTTCCTGAGCGAGGCGGTCGGATCGACCGAGAGCGGCTTCAACGGGCTGCGGCTCGTCGAGAAGGGCAACACGGCGCTGGCCGGCGGCGGTCTCATCAACGTCGACCGCGGCCCGGACACGATCGTGATCGACGAAGACAACCGGCCGGTGCACCCGGGCGAGGTGGGCCGCATGGCGCGGGGCGGCAACGTACCCCTGGGGTACTACAAGGACCCCGAGAAGAGCGCCGCCACCTTCATCACGGTCGACGGCAGGCGCTACTCGGTGCCGGGTGACCTGGCCCGCCTCGAGCTCGACGGCACGATGACGCTCCTCGGTCGCGGCTCGCAGTGCATCAACTCCGGAGGTGAGAAGATCTTCCCGGAGGAGGTCGAGGCGGCGCTGAAGGCCCACCCCAAGGTCTTCGACGCCCTGGTCGTCGGGGTGTCCGACGAGCGGTGGGGCCAGCGGGTGGCGGCCGTCGTCGAGCCCCGCCCGGGGGAGGCGCCCACGCTGGAGGAGCTGGACGAGCACTGTCGCACGAAGATGGCCGGCTACAAGGTGCCCAAAGAGCTGCACCTCGTGCCGACCGTACCCCGCCACCCCAGCGGCAAGCCCGACTACCGCCGGGCCAAGGCCGTCGCCGAAGGACATCCCGTCGCCGAGGAGGCAACCCCGTGAAGAACCGCCTGACCGAGATGTTCGGCATCGAGTACCCGCTGTTCGCGTTCAGCCATTGCCGCGATGTCGTGGCCGCCGTCACCAACGCCGGAGGCATGGGCGTGCTCGGTGCGCTCGCCTTCTCTCCCGAGCAGCTCGAGATGGAGCTGCGCTGGATCGACGAGCACGTGGGCGGCAAGCCGTACGGCGTCGACGTGGTCATGCCGGTCAAGACGGTGGACCGCGACGCGGGCCTCGACGACGCGAGCGACATCGGTGCCAAGCTCCGCGAGTACATCAGCCAGGAGCACTGGGACTACGTGGACAAGATCCTGGCCGACCACGGCGTGGACGTGTCCGCCGACGTGGCGCTCGAGAGCGGGGCCGGCATGGGGGCGGGCGTCCTGGGCTGGACCGAGGCCACCGGTGCTCCGCAGATCGAGATCGCGCTCTCCCACGACATCGCGCTCCTCGCCTCCGCTCTGGGTCCGCCGCCGAAGGCCGCCATCGACCAGGCCCACGAGCAGGGGGTGAAGGTGGCGGCGCTGATCGGGCGGGCCGAGCAGGCCGTACGGGACGTCCAGCAGGGCGTCGACATCATCATCGCCCAGGGCTACGAGGCGGGTGGGCACACGGGCGAGGTCGCCACCATGGTCCTCGTACCCGACGTCGTCGATGCCATCGCGCCGGTCCCCGTGCTGGCGGCCGGCGGCATCGGCACGGGGCGCCAGATGGCGGCCGCCATGGCGCTCGGAGCCGAGGGCGTGTGGACCGGGTCCATCTGGTTGACGGTCTCGGAGAACACCCAGGGCGGCGTGGTGACCGACAAGCTCCTCGCCGCCTCCTCGACCGACACCGTCCGCTCCCGCGCCTTCACCGGCAAGCCGGCCCGCCAGCTGCGGACCGCCTGGACCGACGCCTGGGACGCGCCGGAGAGCCCGGGCACGCTGCCGATGCCGCTGCAGTTCATCCTGCATGCCCACGCCAACCGCAAGATGGGCGCCCACCCGCCGCGGGAACTGGTGGGAATGCCCGTCGGTCAGGTCGTCAGCCGCATGAACCAGATCCGGTCGACCCGGGCGGTCGTGCAGGAGATCGTCGGCGAGTACGTCGACACGGCCGTCAAGCTCGTCAGCGACATCGAGGGCTGACGAGCCGTCCCGAGAGCCACCGGATCGAGGGCAACGCCTGGACCACGCCGACCCGTCACCGTGGCATGCGCCGGCCTCAGGCGTCGGCGAGCAGGCGGTAGATGTCCTTGCGGGCCTGGGTGAGGATCTCGGTCGCCCGCTCGACCGCCTCGGGGGAGCCGGTGAGCCCCACCTGGGTCGCAGCCATGTGAAGGTCGCGGACGGCGGAGCGGAGGCCGCCGTTGCGGCCGCGGCCGCGGTCCATCGCCTCCCACGGGAGGCCCTGGTCGGCGACCCGGCCCTCGGCCTCGGCCCGCCCCGCGTCGGTCAGCGCGAAGGTCCGCTTGCCGTCCTCGTCGCTGGCAGTGACCATGCCCTCGTCGGCCAGCTGCTGGAGCGTCGGGTACACGGACCCGGGGCTGGGCCGCCAGCGGCCGCCGGTCCTCTCCTCGAGGGCCTGGATCAGCTCATAGCCGTGGGCCGGGCTGTCGAGCAGGGCGATCAGCAGCGCCGAGCGGACGTCGCCGCGCCGCATCCGGCCCCGGCCGGGGCGCTCGTCGGACACCCACGGGGGCCGGCCTCGCCGCCCTCGGGGTGCGTCGTCTCTGGCGTACGGCGGCCGGCCGCGCCGGCCACCCTTGTCGTGATGGCGTTCGTTCATGGCGATAACGATATATCGCGATAGTACGGACACCAACCCCCGACCGGGATGATTCACACGGTGATGGCGACCTTGCCCGGGGTGTGGCCCAGTTCCAGGTACTCGAGGGCCTGCGGGACCTCGGCGAGCGGGTACGTACGGTCGACCACCGGGTGCAGGGCACCCGAGTCGACGAGCGAGAAGAGGTGCTCCAGGTCGGCCCGCACCGGCTTGGCGGTGAAGGTGGCGATGCGCTGGGGCACGAACGGCGACACGAGCTTGCCGGCGACCATGCGCCAGATCGGGCCGACCCAGCGGCCGTCGCTGTCGCCGCTGATCTGGACCAGCGTCCCCTCCCGGGTCAGCACCCGGCAGCACGCCCGCGGCGACGCCTGGCCGGACACCTGGAGGACGACGTCGTAGCGCTCGGGACGGTCCGTCACCGGCTCGGCGGTGTAGTCGACGACGTGGTCGGCGCCGAGCGAGCGGACCAGATCGAGGTTCCGTGTGCTGCACACGCCCGTCACCTCGGCGCCCATCGCCTTGGCGACCTGCACCGCCAGCGTCCCGACGCCGCCGGACGCGCCGATGATCATCACGTGCTGGCCCGCGGCGACCCGGCCGTGGTCCCGCAGGCCCTGGAGCGCGGTCAGCCCGGCCAGAGGGACGGCCGCTGCCTCGGCGAACGACACGCCGGCCGGCTTGGGGACCAGCAGGTCCGACGGCACGCTGGCGTACTCCGCGAACCCGCCGTAGCCGTTCCCGAACGGGCAGCCCACCACCTCGTCGCCGACCGCACGGCCGCTCACGCCGCCGCCGACGGCCTCGACGACGCCGGCCACGTCGCCGCCGAGCACCCGCGCCTTCGGGCGCCGCACGCCGATCTGGAGCCGGGCGATGCGGGGCTCGCCCCGCACGAGGTGCCAGTCCGCCGGGTTGGCCGACGTGGCCTCGACCCGGACCAGCACGTGGCCGTCGCCCGTTGTCGGCACGGCGACGTCCTCGAGCGACATGACCTCGCTCGGTGCCCCGTACTCCTCGTACACCACTGCCTTCATCCGGCCGGACCTCCCCGATTCGCTGCTCTTCGTCGCTGCCGGGCATGTCGGATCACCCCGTCCCTGGACATGGTCGCACCGGTGGGTGACCCTGTGGGCCGGGCCCGATAGCGGGAGGTGGCGAGATGCGGAGAGGGTTGACCTGGTTCGTCGGCGGCGTGCTGGTCGCCACGGTGGCGACCGGGGTCGTGTTCGTGGCGGGGATGCGGGCGAAGTCGCCGGCGGTGCTCGACACCGTGCGCAAGATGGGCCGTGCCACCAAGCCGCTCGTGCTCAGCTCGGCAGGGACGCCCGGGGCGTACGCCTCGGTGGTGCGCCACACGGGCCGGACGTCGGGGCGCACCTACGAGACGCCTGTCGTCGCTCAGGCCACCGACGACGGTTTCGTGATCGCCTTGCCCTACGGCACGAACACGGACTGGCTCAAGAACGTGCTGGCCAGCGGGTCGGCCACGATCGTCGACGAGGGCGCCGCGCACGAGGTCGACCGGCCCGAGCTGGCGAACACGGACGCGGTCGGGTTCCTGTTCCCGCCCCAGGAGCAGCGGACCCACCGTCTGTTCAACGTCGACGACTTCCTCGTCGTGCGGCGGGCGGCGCCGTAGCCCGATGGCCCGCGGTGCCAGGCCCCCAGGGCCCTGGTGCGGGAGCTCGACGCCGCAGATCAGGCGGCGTCGGGTGTCCACGGCCGCAGCCGCGGGACCCAGCCCGGGACCGCCCGGCGGTAGGCCAGGTACTCGTCGCCGTAGCGGGCGGTGAGGACGGGCTCCTCGTAGCCTCGCACGAACGCCCACATCGCCGCGCCGGCCGCCGCCGCGTACACGAGCAGGACCGGCCGCCCCAGCAACAGGGCCTGGCCGACGATCGCGCCGACCACCGCCACATACATCGGGTTGCGCACGTGGCGGTACAGGCCGCCGACCACCAGCCGCTCGGTCGGGCCCACCGGCGCCGGGGTGCCCCGGCCCTCCCGGACGAACCGGGCGAAGGCCTGGACCAGCACCACGGCGCACGCCGCCAGCAGCACCCCACCGGCCGCCCGAACCGGCAGCGGCCACGGCGGGTCGGCGCCCTCCCACCCCGTCAGCGCCCACGGCACCAGGCCCGCCACGACGCCCGGCGCCGCTGCGAAGAATACCGAGCTGCCGGCGACCGCCGCTCGCGTCCGCATGGACCGGATCATGCCAGGCCCGGCGCCGGAATCCGGTGGTGATTCGGGAAGCGGGACGGCTATCCGTGGGGGGATGGACTTCCGGCCGGCGATCGAGGCGGACATCGAGGCGATCGCGACCCTTCACGCCGAGAGCTGGCGGCGGAGTTACCGGGGGTCGTTCGCCGACAGCTACCTCGACGGCGACGTGTACGCGGACCGGCGGGCGGTGTGGACCGAGCGGCTGACCCACCCCGACCCGGCCGCCGACACCGTCCTGGCCGAGGACGCCGGGCGCCTGGTCGGCTTCGTGCACACGATCCTCGACGATGACCCGCGCGACGGCGCCCTGCTCGACAACCTCCACGTGGTGCCCGAGGCCCAGGGCACGGGGATCGGCACCCTGCTCATGGGCCACTCGGCGGAGGCGGTCCTGGCCCGGGGCCGGATCCGGCGGCTCTACCTCTTCGTGCTGGAGCTCAACACCGAGGCCCAGGCGTTCTACGACGCCCGAGGGGGCCGGTGCGTGGGCCGCGAGGAGTTCGAGGAGCCGGGTGGCGGCCGGACCATCGGCCTGCGCTACGTGTGGGACGACCCGTCGGTGCTGCGGTCGATCACCGGCTGACGGCGGGGCTCCTCTCCAGGGCGGCCCGGTCCCAGCCACCGAGGTCCGCCGCCGCCTCGTAGGTCGCCTGCAGGAAGTCGAGCAGCGTTCCATCGGGGTCGGCGGCGGTGCGGACATCGCGGTACGGCAGGATGAACTCCCGCAGGTCGGTGTCGTAACGGCCGGCGGGGGTGCCGGCGGTGTGGTCGGCGAAGCCGGGCGGCTCGGGGTAGGCGTAGGCGTAGAACGATCCCTCGTCGCTGGCGCCCGGCCAGTAGCCGGCGCTGCTGACCTCGCGGCTGTAGGCCTCGTGCATGACCCAGTCGGCGCAGTTGGGCACCCCGCCCGGGTGCAGCGGCGCCGGCCGGCCCGAGAACCGGGTGACCGCCATGTCGAAGCCGCCCCAAAAGAAGTGGACCGGGCTCACCTTGCCGACGTACCGCGACCGGAACTCGGTGAGCACCCGGTCCATCTGCACGAGCGCGAGCCAGAACCGGTGCATGGCGTCGGCGTCGTAGGGCCGCTCCTCCACGTCCTCGGCGAACGGGATCGACACGGGCACCTCGACCGGGCGGGCGAGCATGTGGACATGGACGCCGAGGTCGTGGAGCGCCGCCATCACGTCGGCGTGGAACGACGCGACCGAGCGGGGCGCGAGGGCGACCGACCGCTGGTCGCCGTCGGTGGTCCGCAGCACGAGGCGGTGGTCGAAGAAGTCGAACTCGATCTCCAGGCCCCGGTCGCCAGCGGGCATCAGCGACGTGGTCAGACCCCGGGCCGACATGTACAGGGTCACGTTCCACCAGTGGTTGACCAGCGGCTCCAGCCCCAGGCGCACCTTGCCCACGACTTGGGACCACAGGTGCACGGCCTCGCGGGTTCCCTCCCACGGGGCCAGCGTGAGCTCGGGCCAGGCGGACGTGGTGCCGGTATCGGTGTCGGTGTCGGCCATGGTGTTCGCCTCCCTACCGGTAGCCGGTCGTGTCGGCGGGCTTGCCCGGGTCCTGGACCTCGACCAGGTAGCGCCACGCATCCGGCTGGCTGCCGTCGAGGTCGGTGAAGCCGTAGACCTTGGCCAGCTCGCCGCTGGACAGCGACTGACCGTTCCAGCGGGCGACGTCGGGATCCGCCGCCAGGGCGGCGACGGCCCGACCGACGAACGCCGGGCTCTCCGAGATGGCGAAGTGGGGCTGGATCTTCGTGGCATCCCGCCAGTTGTCCTCGGCGACCTGGTAGGCCTCGAGCATGGCCTCGGACCGGAGCCAGCCCGGGGTCAGCGAGACCGCGGTGGCGCCGCGGGGCCCGAGCTCGTGGGCCAGGGCGAACGCCATGCGGTTCACCGCCGCCTTGGCAAGGTCATAGAAGAACGAGACCCGGTAGTTGGTGGCGTTGTACTCGTCGGTGCCGTCGGTGACCTCGACCACCAGGCCGCCCGGGTGCTCGAGCAGCAGCGGGAGGGCGAAGTGGCTGGTGATGGCGTGGGTGTCGATCTGGAGGCGCAGCAGGCGAAGGCCGGCGTCGAGGGTCGACTCCCACACCGTGGCCTCCCACTCCATCAGTGTGGCGCCGAAGATGTCGTTGACCAGGACGTCGAGGCGGCCCTGCTCATCCCGAATGCGGGCGACGAGGGCCTCGACCTCCTCGGGGACCAGATGGTCGACCCGGACCGGGATGCCCGCGCCACCGGCCTCGTCGACCAGGGCGGCCGTCTCCTCGATCGTCTCGGGGCGGTTCATCTCCGAGCGCTGCGTCCCGCTGGTGCGGCCGGTGACGTAGACCGTGGCGCCCGCCGCCCCCAGCTGGACGGCGATCCCCCGGCCCGCCCCCCGGGACCCCCCGGCGACCAGTGCGACCTTGCCTGCGAGCGTGGCCTCCATGCCCGCGACGCTAGCGAGACTCGATCAGGCCGGCGCCCACGCGACCGCGGTGATCCAGAACCGGGCGACCATGGCGCCGGGTTCGGCGGCCCAGGCGTCCCAGGCGGCGGCGATTGACGCCATCTCGTCCGAGCCGGCCAGTCCCAGCTCGGCGACGTAGGCGACGACCTCGGGGACCGCGAACCACGACCCCTCGAACGCCGCCAGCCGGCGCACGGCCTCGTCGCTGCCCTCGGTGGCGGCGGTGGCCGACGCCTCGGCCCGCTCGAACCCGGCGGCGGCCAGTAGTCCCCGCAGCTTGCGGCCGACCCGGACGTCGCCCTCGGGGCGGAGCGCCTCCCGGATGGCGTGACCCCGGTCGACGAGAGGATCGTGAGGGTGGGTGAGGAGGCCGTCCCAGTCGGCGTCGCCGACGCCGATGACGGCCCCGGGCCGGGCGACGCGGCGGGCCTCGCGGAGCACGACCAACGGGTCCGGCACGTGCTGGAGCAAGGCGTTGGCGTAGAGGGCGTCGAAGCTTGCGGCGGGAAACGGCAGCGCGGCGGCATCGGCCCCGGCCACCGGGACTCCCTCGACCCGCATCGGGCTCCGGTCGACGCCGACGGGGGACACCCCGTATCCCGCGAGGCCGGCCGTGATCGACCCGGGCCCACAGCCGAGGTCGAGCAGCCGCATGCCGGGCCGGAGGTGGGGACGGAGGAACGCGGCCCAGCGACCGGCCGGGCGGCGCCCGTGCGCCGGCCGGTGGCGGCGGGCGAGGTAGGCCTCGTAGTCGTCCTTGGCGGTCACGGCCCACCATGCTGCCCGGCCACACTGGGGCGATGGAGCTGGACGAGATCAAGGCCGAAGCCGCCCGCCTGTCGTCGTGGGCCCACCTGGCGACGGTCGGGGCGGACGGCAAGCCCGACGTCGCGCCGATTCACCCCGCCTGGGACGGCGACACGCTGTGGATCTTCACGTACACCAACTCGGTCAAGGTGAAGAACCTGGGCGCCAACCCCGAGGTGGCGATGCACTGGCAGGTCGACGCGAGCGGCGACGGCGTGGCGCTCTGGGGCCAGGCCACGGTGCACACGGATGACGAGACCAAGCGCCGTCTGTGGACGGGTGTCTTCGACTACGACCTCAACCTCTTCGCCCCCGACGGACCCGGGTCGGAGGGCGCCTGCTTCATCGAGGTCACCCCCGAGCGCGCCCTGGCCCTCAAGGCCTTCGGCGCCGGCGGCCGAGACACCTGGCGGCGGTAGGCGCCGAGCCTCGCCCCTGGACTGACGCCGGTTCAGTACGGGATGCTTCCCCGGCGGGAACCGGAGGGTCCAGTGGCTGAGGGAACCGGAGCGGGGGACGACGATCGCGCCACGGTGACCGTGCCGCGGGAGGGCGGGGACGGTGACGACCCCGGGGGAGTCGCGGCCGAGGCCGGCGCGGACGGGCCCAGCGCCGGCGAGCCGGACGCCGACGCACGCGCCGAGCGGCGGCAGGGCCGGTTCGCGCTCGGCATCACGCTGCTCCCGCTGCTCCTCGGGGCGCTGGTGGTCGTCTTCCAGACCCACGGGAGCTATCACCCCACGGGCGACCACGCCCTGATCGAGCTGCAGGCGCGGGATGTGGGCGTCCACCCCGTGCTGGTCGGCCTCTACTCCCGCGAGGACTGGGCGCACCCCGGGCCGGCGTTCGCGTACCTGTCGGCGCCCGTGTACCGGCTTCTCGGCGAGGCCACCGTGTCGCTCGACCTGGTGGCGCTGCTGATCAACGGCGGCGCGCTCGCCGGGATGGCCCTCATCGCCCGGCGGCTGGCCGGCACACCCGTGATGCTCATCACGCTCCTGGCCGAGGCGTTCCTCATGCGCACGCTCGGGACCGAGTTCCTCCGGGACCCGTGGAACCCCTACGTCACCGTCCTCCCCTACGGGCTCATGGTGTTCCTGACCTGGGCGATGCTGTGCCGGCAGCTGTGGGCGTTGCCCGTCGGCGTGGGGGTCGCCACCTACCTGGCGCAGACCCACGTCGGGTTCGTGGCACTCGCCATGCCGCTGCTCGCCCTCGGGGCCGCGGGGCTGGTCTGGGGCGTATGGCGGGAACGCGACGCCGACGGGGACGACGCCGTGTCAGGCCGGGACGAGCGCCGCCGCAAGCTGGCGAGGGCCCTCGCGGGGTCCGCCGCCCTCTTCGGGTTGCTGTGGATCCCGACCGTGATCGACGCCCTCGGGTCGGGGCCCAGCAACCTCGGCAACATCGTCCGCTTCTTCCGCGACGGCAGCGACGGCGGCCACACGCTCCGGGAGGCCTGGGGGGCCGTCACGGGTCAGTTTGCCATCCCGCCCGAGTGGCTGATCGACTCGAATGGCCAGTCGTGGACCGGCGAGGACATCCACATGTACAGCCCGCCGGCGCCGGTCCTGCTCGTCCTGGTGGCCCTGGCCGCCGTCGTCGTGTGGCGTCGCCGCGGCGAGGCCGGGCGGGGCCTGGTCATCGCACTGACCGCCACGATCTCGCTGGGGATCCTCGGCATCGCCCGCACCGTCGGCGGTGCCTGGTACTACCGGCTGCGCTGGCTGTGGATCGCCCCCGCGGTGGCGTTCGTGCTCGTGGCGTGGGCACTGTGGATCGTCGTGACCCGCAGGTGGCCCGAGCGCGGCGGCCGGGTGCTGACGGGCCTGTCGCTGGCGATCCTGGTCGTCCTCTCCGGGGTCAACTCGTACACGGCGGTCGCCACCGACACGGTCATGGACGCCGACAGCGACGTGGTCGCGGCGTTGATGCCGGACATCCTGGAGGAGATCGACGGCCACGACGAGGGCGTGATCGTCGTCAACGACATGTTCGGCGTCGGGGCCTGGTACTCCCGGGGCATCGTCCTGGAGCTGGAGCGGCTGGGCCACGACGTGCGGGTCGCCACCGACCAGCGCCACGTCTTCGCCGACCGGTTCGTGTGGGACGGCGAGCCCGTGGCCGTCGAGCTGGCCGTGGTGCGCGACGAGTTCATCGAGGAGACCGGCGCCAACCCGCGGATGCGCCAGATCGCGCGGTGGACCTCGGTCACCCGCCAGGATCTGGCCCGGGCAGAACGTGAGCAGGCCGAGCTCGATGCCGAGTACGAGGCCGGTCGGCTCGGCGATGTCGAGTACTTCCTCAGCTCGCCCCGCATCGACCTCTACGCACACGACCTTGCGACGTACTACGAGGTCCGGGTCTACGTGAACGAGGCCGGCACCGGGGTGGGCGGCTAGCTGTAGATCCCAGCAGCGTTAGTCAGGGTTGATGATGCTGGTGGGTGTCTTGTGGCCGAGGG
>Ga0209382_10001351_pt1 | contig 38759 bp, 54 predicted proteins | sample SoiMetdeltSBSDD5_FD_187599 | JGI IMG/M metagenome (GOLD analysis project Ga0209382, IMG submission 187599) | Bulk soil microbial communities from a Populus tree surrounding site in Tennessee, USA - Soil MetaG P. deltoides SBSDD5 (SPAdes) (version 2) | ecosystem: Environmental > Terrestrial >... | reverse complement strand
TTGAGCGACGACGCGATCCAGCTCTATGCCGCCGGTCAGCTGGCCCCTGCCTGTGACCGGTTCAGCGAGGCGGCAGGCGCGCAGCCCGACAGCCTGGCCCGCCGTGAAGATGTCGGCCGGTGCTTCAAGACGTGGGGCTGGCGCACGCTCGCACAGGGGCGCCCGGACGAGGCAGCCCTCCTCTTCGGGCAGGGGCTCGCAGCGATGCCGGCGGACCCGGCGCTCCTCAAGGGCGCGGGCGTCGCCGCGGTTCACGCGGGGCGCACCGACGAGGCGCTCGGGTCACTCGAGGCGTCGGCGCGCCTGGGGGCGGACCCGCAGGTGCGAATGCTGCTCGCGCGACTCTACGACCACCGCGACGAGACCGAACGAGCCGTCGCTCACCTCGAGGCGCTTCTCGCCGTCGATGCGGCCGACCTCGACGCCCGACGCCTTCTCGACAAGATCGAGCGCGAGCGGCGGACCGAGGCAGCGTTCGGGCGCGAGACCGTCGGCACGTTCGTTCTGCGCTATCCTCCCGGCCTCGATGCCGCCCGGCGCCGCGCAGTGATGGGCGCGCTCGAAACGGCGCGCGAGCGCGTCGTGACCGCGCTGGGGGACGCGGGCCCCGAACCGGTCACGGTGGTCTTGTATGACCGCGGGCAGTTCAGCGACGCCACACGCTCCCACGCATGGGTCGATGGGTTGTTCGATGGGCGTATCCGCCTTCCGATAGGATCGACGCTGCCCCGCCGCGCGCAGCTGGAACGGCTCCTGACGCACGAGTACGCTCACGCCGTCATCCACCGCCACGCGCGTGGGCGCGCGCCACGTTGGCTGCACGAAGGGCTCGCCCAGTCGCTCGAGGGCCGGGTCGCGGACGCGGCGCTGGCCTCGGGCAGCCTCACGCTGGGCGGCCTCGAGACGCTGGTCACGGAGGCCGACCCGCGCCGGGCGCGCGCGGGCTACGAGCTAGCGCTGTACGTGGTCGGCGACCTCTTGGACCGCGGAGGCATGGAATCGATGCGCGCTCTGCTTGCGCGCCTGGCGGCGGGAGAGACTATTGAGGACGCGGCGCCGCGCGTGTATGGATGGCGTTTGACCGAGCTGGAATCACAATGGCGAAGACAAGTGGGAGGCTGACTATGAAGCGCACATTGATCACTGTGGGATTGATCCTCATCGCGGCCAGCCCGGCATGGGCACAGGTCGGCGTCGTGAATCCGAACGTTCCCGTGACGATCACGGTCCCGCCGCCCGCCGGCTCGCCACCCGGAACGCCGCCTACGACGCAGCCGACCGTGCCATTTACCAATCAGCCGAACCAACTGAACAACCCGTACCCGACGCTGTTGAACGCCGGCGTCTCGGGGACCGGCGGATGGGGCGTCCCGATCCGCAACATCTATATGCCTCCCCAGGCCGTACCGATCGTGGTCTACGACCAGTACATGGAGGCCGCCGGGGAGCCATGGCGCACGCAGTACGCGGAACTCCCCAGCTACGTCGTCATCGAGACGACGCTCGGGTATCTCTATCCCGAGCGCTGGGCGCTGCTCAGCCCGGCAAAGGGCGTGTACCAGTGGCAGCGCGTGCCGTCGGTGTTCCAGCCGAAATAGGCGCGTGTTCCACAAGATCCTGATCGCCAATCGCGGCGAGATCGCGCTGCGGGTCATGCGGACCTGCCGCGAGATGGGCATCCGCACCGTCATCGCGCACTCGACGGCGGACGCGCAGTCGCTGCCCGTACGGCTGGCCGACGAGTCGATCTGCATCGGGCCCGACGCCGCGCTCGGCAGCTACCTCAACATGGCCTCGGTCATCTCGGCGGCGGTGGTCACCGACAGCGAGGCGATCCACCCCGGCTACGGCTTTCTGTCCGAGAACCCCACATTCGCCGACATCTGCCGCGCCTCGGGGCTGACGTTCATCGGGCCGAGTCCCGAGGCGATTCGTCTCATGGGCGACAAAGCGCAGGCGCGAGTGATCGCCAAACAGGCGGGCGTTCCCGTCGTGCCGGGCAGCGAGCTGCCGCTCAAGAACGAGGCCGAGGCGCTCGAGGTCGCCGACGACGCCGGGTATCCCGTCATCTTCAAGGCCGCGGCGGGCGGCGGCGGGCGCGGCATGCGCATCGTCCGCGAGCACGGCGCGGCCGCCCAGGCGTTCGCCGCGTGTCAAGCCGAGGCGGGCGCGGCCTTCGGCTCCTCGGAAATCTACTGTGAGAAGTACATCGAGCGGGCGCGGCACGTCGAGGTGCAGATACTCGGCGATCGTAACGGGATGCGTGTGCATCTCGGCGAGCGCGATTGCTCCGTGCAGCGCCGCCATCAGAAGCTGATCGAGGAATCGCCGGCGCCGTCCCTGACTCCCGAGACCCGCGCCGGGCTGCACAAAGCGGCCCTCCTCGCCGCCGCGGCCGTGAACTACGTCAGCGCCGGGACGGTGGAGTTTCTCGTCGATCCGGACGGCGACTATTACTTCATCGAGATGAACACGCGCATCCAAGTCGAGCACCCGGTGACCGAATCGATCACCGGGCTGGATCTCATCCGAGAGCAGATTCGCATCGCCGCCGGCGAGCCCCTGGGCTATCGGCAAGACGGCGTGCGCTTCGAAGGGCACGCCATCGAGTGTCGCGTCAACGCCGAGGATCCCGAGACATTCGTGCCGAGCGCCGGGCGGGTGACCGCGTGGGTGCCGCCTGGCGGCCTCGGGGTGCGTGTCGACAGTCATCTCATGGCGCCGTACGCGGTGCCGCCCTTCTACGATTCCCTGCTCGGAAAGATCATCGTCCGCGGCCGCGACCGCGCCGAGGCCATCGAGCGCATGCGCCGCGCGCTCCGGGAGACGGTCATCGAGGGCGTGAAGACCACGATTCCCTACCATCTGAAGATTCTCAGCGACCCGGCGTTCGTCGAGGGTCGCTTCACCAGCGCGGACGGCGCCCGCCTGCACCCCTGAATGGACCCGACGCTCTACGTCGTCCTCGACCGGACGGCGGCGCGTGGGCGCGATCTCGACTCTCTCCTCGCTGCCGTGATCGACGGCGGTTGCCGCATGGTTCAGCTGCGCGAAAAGGAGTGGCCGTCGGGGCGGCTCCTGCCGCTGGCGCGTCGGCTGCGGGACCGCTGTGGGGCCGCCGGCGTGACATTCATCGTCAACGACCGGGTGGACCTGGCCATGGCCGTTGAGGCGGATGGCGTTCACGTGGGCCAGGACGACCTGCCGGCGCGCGTCGCGCGTCCGCTGCTGGGCCCGGGTATGGTGCTCGGTGTCTCGACGCATGGTATCGAGCAGGCGCTCGCTGCGCGCGACGACGGCGCCGACTATGTCGCGGTCGGCTCGATGTTCCCGACGTCGACCAAGCCCGACTTCCAGCTCGTGGGTCCCGCGCTGATCCGGAAACTCCGGGGCGAGATCCGCGTTCCACTCATAGGAATCGGGGGCATCACGCAGGACAACGTCGCCGACGTCGTGCGCGCGGGCGCCGATGGCGTCGCGGTGATCTCCGCGGTCTGCGCGGCGCCCGATCCAGGCGCAGCGACACGGCGGTTGCTCGAGCTGATCTCCAGCGCTCGAGTGGCTTGACCGCCCGACACCGCCGCTATATAAATTGGGCGGCGCGCAAACCCTCGATTCATCAACGTTCAAGGAGGGATCTCAATGAGGAAGACACGCATCCGCAGCGTCCTCGCGCTCGGCGCGGCGCTGGCCATCGCCCTCCTGCCGCTGGGGTCGGGGCCGGCCGCCCAGGGAAAGACGATCAAGATCGCCACGCAGAGTCCGCTGAGCGGCGGCCAGGCCGCGCTCGGTGAGGGCATCAAGCTCGGCACCCAGCTCGCCATCGAGAAGTTCAAGGGCAACCTGGACAAAGCCGGCTTCAAGGTCGATCTCGTCCCCTACGACGATCAGGCGAAGCCCGACGTCGGCGTGTCGAACGCGAAGAACATCATCGCAGACAAGGCGATCATGGTCGTGATCGGCCATCTGAACTCGGGCGTGGCCATCCCATCGTCGGAGGTCTACAAGGAAGACAACCTCGCGATGATCTCGCCCGCGAACACCAATGAGAAAGTCACCGACCGCGGGTATCCGAATGTCAATCGCGTGTGCGGACGCGACGACGTGCAGGGCCCGGTGGGCGCAGAATTCGCCGCCGGCACCTTGAAGGCCAAGACCGCGTACGTGCTGCACGACAAGACCACCTATGGCCAGGGCGTGGCCGAGGCGTTCAAGAACGACCTCGAGAAGAAGGGCGTGAAGATCCTCGGCTTCGAGGGCACCGAGGAGAAGTCGAACTTCGATCCCATCATCACGCCGATCAAGGCGAAGAACCCCGAGCTCGTCTACTTCGGCGGCATCTACGATCAGGGCGCGCCGTTCTTCAAGCAGGCGCGCGAGAAGGGCGTGAAGGCGAAATTCCTCGGCCCCGACGGCATGGACTCGTCCGACTTCGTGAAGATCGGCGGCAAGTCCGTGCTGAACACCTACTACACGACGGCGGCGGCTCCGGCGTCCAGCCCGCAGGCCAAGCAATTCGGTGAAGAGTACAAGAAAAAGTTCGGCAAGAACCCCGAGCCGTACGCGGCGGAGTCGTACGTGGCCACGGCCATCGCCATCAAGGCGCTGGAAGAAGTCACCAAGGGGGGCAAGGCGCCCTCGCGCGAGGCCGTGTCCGCCGCCATCCGCAAGGTGAAGTACGCCGGCATGACGGGCGCGATCGAGTTCGACGACAAGGGTGACCCGAAGAAGGCCTCGTACTACGTCATGCAGGTCACCACCGACAATCCCGAGAAGTGGAGCGAGAACAAGGAAGCCAAGCGTCTGGCCATCGCGGCGCCGGCCATGAAGAAGTAGTCGGACTCCGCGGCGGCGCCGCCGGGTCGTCCACCGGCGCGCCGCCGCCGAGCGTCCCATGGACTTCGCACTCCTCGTCGGCATCTTTCCACAAGTCTTGCTCGACGGCCTCCTGCTCGGCTTCATGTACGCGCTCATTGCGCTCGGTTACACGATGGTCTACGGCGTGCTCGAGTTCATCAACTTCGCGCACTCGGAGATCTTCATCGTCGGCGCCTTCGTCGGCGTCGAGATCCTTCTGGGCCTGAAGAACGCCGGCGCGCTCGACATCCTGCCGTGGGGGCTCGTGCTGCTCGGCGTGATGGTCGCGGGGATGCTCGCGAGCGGCCTGCTGGCGGTGTCCATCGAGCGCGTGGCGTACCGGCCGCTGCGCGCGGCGCCGCGGCTGATCCCGCTGATCTCGGCGATCGGGATGTCGTTCTTCCTGCAGGACGTGATTCGCCTCGTGGAATCGCTCTGGCGCAACGCCTTCAATCTGGTGTATCCCACCATCGAGCCGCTCAATGAGCGCTTCGAGCTGACCAACACCATCGACATATCGGCAAAGTCACTCGTCGTGATCGTCGTCGCGCTGCTGATGCTGTGGGGTCTGCACGTGCTCGTGAACCGCACGAAGATCGGCACGGCCATCCGCGCCGTCGCCGAGGATCAGGCGGCTGCCAGCCTCATGGGGATCGACGTCAATCGGATCATCTCGCTCACGTTCCTGATCGGAGGCGCGATGGGCGGCGCCGCCGGCGTGTTGTTCGGCATGCAGTACAGCCTGATCAATCCCTACACCGGGTTCGTTCCTGGCCTGAAGGCGTTCACGGCCGCCGTGCTCGGCGGCATCGGCAATATCCCCGGCGCCATGCTCGGCGGGATCGTGCTCGGGCTCCTGGAGGCCTTCGCCGCCTCGTACATGTCGCTGCTCACCGGCGGTGCCTTCGGCGCCGAGTACAAGGACATCTTCGCGTTCTCCGTCCTGATCCTCATCCTCATCTTCCGTCCCAAGGGCCTCCTCGGCGAAGTGGTACGAGAGCGCGCGTGATTTCTGCCGCGACGGCCGTGGCGTACGTCGCCCTGTCCACTGCCGCCGTCGCGCTCTTCCCCCGATCGATCCTGGTCTTCCTGATCTTTCAGGGCAGCCTGCTCTACGCATATATCGCGAAGATCCCGGGCTGGCTGCGAGCGACCCTCCTGGCGGCGGCACTGCTCGTCCTCATGCCGCTGATCGGGACATACAACGGCTACTACCTCGAGGTCGCCACGCAGGTCGGCATCTTCGTGGCCCTCGCCCTCGGCCTCAACATCGTCGTCGGGCTGGCGGGGCTGCTGGACCTGGGCTACGTCGCGTTCTTCGCAGTGGGGGCCTACTCGTGGGCGATCTTCGGCTCGCCGCACGCCAACGTGCTCTTCGGCGGCGGCGGTTTTCCGCTACCATCCTGGTGGTTCTATCCCTTCCTGGTCATCGGTCTGACGATGGCGGCGGGCACCGGTATCCTGCTCGGCCTTCCGGTGCTCAGACTGCGGGGTGACTACCTGGCGATCGTCACGCTCGGCTTCGGCGAGGTGATTCGTGTTCTGGCCAACAACCTCGACAAGCCCATCAACGTCACCAATGGTCCCCGCGGCATCACGCCGATTTCCCGCCCGCCCCTGCCGGTCGAGATCTCCTACGGGGTGGGCTTCTACTTCCTGGTCCTGCTGATCGTCGTGGTCGTCATCCTGGTCAATCGCCGTCTGGAGGATTCGCACATCGGGCGCGCGTGGGAAGCCATGCGTGAAGACCAGCTGGCGGCCCAGGCCATGGGCGTGCCGCTGGTACGCGCGAAGCTGCTGGCGTTCGCCGCCGGCGCCTCCTTCGCGGGCGTCATGGGCGTCGTGTTCTCCGCCAAGCAGGTCTTCATCAATCCGGAGTCGTTCACCTTCCTCGAGTCCATCGGCGTGCTGGCGATGGTCATTCTCGGCGGCATGGGCAGCATCCCCGGCGCGATCATCGGCGCGACGGTGGTCACGGTCCTCAATCTGCAGGTGCTCAAAGGGCTGTCGCTCTGGCTGAACGAGCTGAAGAACGCCGGCGTCACGATCTTTGGCTACAACCTCGCCGGTCTGCCCACGCAGCTGGAACCGGCGAAGTACGAACGGATGATCTTCGGGCTCATTCTCGTCTTCATGATGATCTTTCGCCCGCAGGGCATTTTCCCTGCTCGGCGCCGCCAGCGAGAGCTGGGCGAGTCGTGACGACGCTCTTCGAGGCGGTCGACGTCGTCAAGAGCTTCGGCGGACTCACCGCGCTGCAGCGCGTGAGCTTTGCGCTCGACGGCGGCATCGCCTCGATCATCGGCCCCAACGGCGCGGGCAAGACGACGCTCTTCAACGTCTTCACGGGCCTGTACGGCCCCGACTCCGGCACGGTGAGCTTTCGGGGCCAGCCGTTGATCGGACTCCGACCCGACCAGATCACCGCGCTGGGAGTCTGCCGGACCTTTCAGAACATCCGGTTGTTCGCCAACATGACCGCCGCCGAAAACGTGCTGGTCGGCATGCACGCCCGCATTCGGCTCGGGCTGCGCGACGTGCTGACGCGGGGAGGTCGCTTCGTCGAGACCGAGCGCGGGCTCTGGCAGCGCGCGGCCTCACTGCTCGAGCGCGTCGGGTTGCGCGGCAAGGCCAACGAGGTCGCGCGGAATCTCCCGTACGGCGAGCAGCGCCGGCTGGAGCTCGCCCGTGCGCTCGCCTCGGAGCCGGCGCTGCTCCTGCTCGACGAGCCGACGGCGGGGATGACTCAGTCGGAGGCGGGAACGCTGATGAGCCTCCTGCGGCGACTCGTCGGCGACCTGAGCCTCGCGATCGTGCTGATCGAGCACAACATGCGCGTCGTCATGGAGGTCTCCGACCGCGTCACCGTGCTCGACCACGGCGAGAAGATCGCCGAGGGGCCACCCCGCGACGTCCAGGCCGACGCACGGGTCATCGAGGCATATCTGGGTCGTCGTGCCACGGCGCGTCGCGCCGCGCCCTAGCATGCTGACGCTGGACGCTCTCGACGTCTACTATGGCGAGATCCACGCCTTGCGCGGCGTGGCGCTCGAGGTGCGCGGCGGCGAGATCGTCACGCTGCTGGGCAACAACGGCGCGGGCAAGTCCACCACGCTCAAGACCATCTCCGGGCTGCTCGCCCCGCGTCGCGGCAGCGTCGTCTTCGACGGGCGCGCATTGACGGGTGTCGCCGCGCACGAGATCGTCGCCCGCGGCATCGCTCACGTGCCCGAGGGCCGCCGCATCTTCAACCGCCTCACGGTTCGCGAAAACCTGACCATGGGCGCCTATCTCCGAACGGATGCCGACATCGACGCCGATCTCGACCGCGCGTTCGAGCTGTTTCCGCGCCTCAAAGAGCGGATCAGCCAGGTGGCCGGAACGCTCTCCGGCGGCGAGCAGCAGATGCTGGCGATCGCTCGGGCGCTCATGGCGCGGCCCCGGCTGCTCCTGCTCGACGAGCCCTCGATGGGCCTGGCGCCCGTGCTCGTGGAGCAGATCTTCGCCACGATCGGGTCCATCAACCAGCAGGGAACGACGATTCTGCTTGTCGAACAAAATGCCGCCATGGCCCTGTCCATCGCGCACCGCGGCTACGTGCTCGAGACCGGAGCGGTGGTGCTGTCGGGCAGCGCGGGCCAACTCGCCGAGAACGAGCGCGTCCGACATGCCTACCTGGGAGAATGACGCCATGCGAACGAGCGGTTTGGACTACGACGGGCACAAGGTGGGCGCGCTCTATCGCACGCTCGCGCGCACCGTGTCCGAGACGGATATCGTGAACTTCGTCAACCTCTGCGGCTTCGTCGAGTCACTCTTCATCGACATGGAGTACGTGAAGCGCGCGTCGATCTTCCCGCGCCGGGCGGCGCCGGGTGCGCTCACATTCGCGTTGTCCGAGGGTCTGATCTTGCAGACCGGGCTGATCCACGGCACGGGCATGGCGTATCTCGGGGGTGAGCTCCGGATCGTGGCGCCGGTGCTGGAGGGTGACACGATCCACGTCGAAGTGGAGGTCGTGGACAAGCGCGAGACGAAGAAGCCCGACCGCGGCATCGTGAGCTATCGGCATCGTGTGTTGAACCAGCGCGATGAGGTCGTGCTGGAGGCGCGCGTGCAGCGCATGATCAAGCGGAGGTGATTCGGTGAGCGATGTTCGCGCGCGTATCGTCCAGCTCAGCGTCTCGAACGGCGGGGTGCCGAAGCAGGCCGTGGAGACGGTGCGTGTGACACCCCTCGGCCTCGAGGGCGATGCGCATCGCGATCGGGAACACCATGGTGGCCCGGAGCGGGCCGTCTGCCTCTTCACGATGGAGGCGATCCGCGCCCTGCAGGCCGAGGGTCATCCGCTTGTTCCCGGCGCGCTCGGCGAGAACGTCACCCTCGAGGGGCTGGACTGGTCGGCCGTGCAGCCGGGGGCGCGCTTGCGGCTCGGCGATGCAGTCCTGGTGGAGATCACGCGCTATACGACGCCGTGCTTCAACATCCGGCCGGCGTTCCGTGACGGTGATTATTCGCTGGTCTCACAGAAGCGTCATCCCGGGCGCAGCCGCGTGTACGCGCGTGTCCTCGAGACCGGGACGCTGCGGCGCGGGGACCCGGCGCAGCTACTCTGAGCGAGGTGGTCTGGGTCGGTCGGCTCAGCCGCGCGCGGCTTCGCTGCGCGGCGAGTCGCCAACGGCCACGACAACAAGCGCGCCCGGCGCCGCCACGGGCTGTACACCCCGGCCGTAGGCCGCGACCTCATCGACGAGCCAGCCGGCGCACGGCGTCGAGTCGTCGAGCTGGGTGCGGATCGCCGCCCACTCGTCACGTGAGGCAGACCCCAGCTGCGCATGTCGCGCTGCCGTCTCGATCACGAGGACCAACCGCGCCGGGCGCCCGTCGAGCCGCTTGACCGCGGTCAACGTCGCATCCGCGGCGCCATGTACGAGTGCCTCAGAGGACGGGCTGCCCGTGGCATCGCTCCAGCCGAGTCCGGTCGCATAGGAGGCTTCGACGCACGCCACACTCACGCGCGGTTCGGTGTTGCCGTTTCCGCCGTAGAGCACCGGTGAGGGCAGCACACCGCACACCGTTCGCATCTTAGGCCCCATGAAGTCACGCCAGGAGTCGAGGAACCGCAGGGCGGAATCACCCGCGTCCGGACGCGCGAAGGCGATGCCGAGACCGCGCGGATACCGAGCGCGGAAAGGCCAGCCCGAGAGAATCAGACGCGCCGCCGCCTGGCTCGCGTCAACGATATCGCGACCAGTCGTGGCTGCCACCCCGCTGGCGGCGCCGTCTGCGTTGGCCACGCAAACGACGAGCGCGCCAGACTTCATGGGGCCGTCATCCGTCAAAAGCGAGGCGGACGAACCGCCGGCGAGCTGAATTCGTCCCAGAACACTCCGTGCCTCCGCCATCGCGTCGCCGGCCGGTGAGGCCGTCACCACGAGAGCCAGGTGGGGCGTCGTTCCGTGCAGTCGCGCAAGCGCGGCGTTCGCTGCACGCGTCACCGCGTCGCGCCCACCCGAGGCACATCCGAGACCGATCTCCAGCATCGAGGCCGAAGGCCCGCTCAATGTCGTCGTCATGATGCGTTAGGCATTGCAGCGGGAGTGCCAAAGCGTAAGTGACTGAAAAACCTAGTGTTTAGGCGTGTTCGAGGGCTTCGGGTGTCCGTACGACACACACCGAGTGACAGCTTTCGTCTCCGGAAATCCTGGATTGGAGACGAGCCTCACGGGTGCCGGGAGCGCGTTCTAGAGGAGCGTCACGGTTTTGCCGGGACGCTACGAACGTTGGGGCGTACTGGGGGCCATTTCGGGGCCCCCAGTATCAGAGGACGCCGTACTCCTTGAGCCGCCGGTAGATCGTGCGGCGCGAAATGCCGAGCGCGCGGGCCGCGGCCTCTTTGTCGTCCTTGAACACGGCCAGGGCCTTGAGGATCAGCTCGCGCTCGATGTCCGCCAACGCCGGCACGCTTTCGGGCGATGTCACCGGAGTCGACGCCATGGGGCTCTTGCTGAGACTCGGCAAGTCTGTCAGCGAGATCTGCTCGCGCGCGCCCATGGCGAACGCGCGCTCGATGAGGTTTTCGAGCTCGCGCACGTTGCCGGGGAACGTGTAGGCGGTCAGCGCCGCGAGCGCCTCTGGCGCGACGCCGCGTACGTCGCGGTGGAACCGCTTGTTGAAGCGCCGCAAGAAGTGGTTGATCAGCGCCGGAATGTCTTCGCGTCGCTCGCGCAGCGGCGGCAGCGTGACGCGGACGACGTTGAGCCGATAGAAGAGATCCTGCCGGAACGAGCCCTCGGTCATCGCCCGCTCCAGGTCACGGTTCGTGGCAGCGATCACGCGGACGTCGACGGGAAACGCCTTCGTCGAGCCGACGGGTCGCACTTGCATTTCCTGGAGCACACGCAGGAGCTTCACCTGAAGCGCCGGAGACAGCTCCGCGATCTCGTCGAGAAAGATCGTGCCTTCATCCGCGCCGCGGAACAGACCGAGCGCGTCCGCCACGGCGCCGGAGAAGGCGCCGCGCACATGACCGAAGAACTCGGACTCCAGCAGGTCCTGAGGGATCGCGCTGCAGTTCACCGGAATGAACGGGCGCTTGGCCCGTGAAGAGAGGCGGTGAATGGCCGCGGCCACCAGTTCCTTGCCGGTGCCGCTCTCGCCCTCGATGAGCACGGGTGAATCCGTCACCGCAACCTTGCCGATGATTTCCTTGACGCGCTCCATCGGCGCCGAGGTCCCGATCAGCTCGTTGACCGTCAACTCCTCGCCCAGCCGCGCGCGCAGCGTGTGGATCTCCCCGCGCAGGAACTTGCGCTCCATCATCCGCGACATCAGGTGACGAAGCTCGTCGAGGATCAGCGGCTTGGAGAGATAGTCGTACGCGCCCTCCTTCAGGGCCTGGACGGCCGAGGCGATCGTCGGGTAGCCGGTCATCATGACCACCTCGATCGACTCGTCTTGCTTCTTCACCTCGCGAAGCAGGTCGAGGCCGCTCATGTCCGGCATCCGGATATCCGTGATGAGGGCGTCGAAGAGCTCGGACTTGAGCATCCCCAGGGCTTCCGTCGCCGAGGCGACGGTCGTAACGTTGTAGCCCCACTGGCCGAGCGCTTCTTTCAACAGCACGAGGATGGAGCGTTCGTCGTCGACGACTAGGATTTTGGCTGGGTCCATGTCTAAGAACGACTCTAGCACGTTGGAATGTCAAACTGACAAGGAATCGTCGGTTCCAGAGACCCGCAAGTTGCGTGCTTGCGCTCGGTATGTTAGCGTGGCGGTTGACTTTTCAGGGAGGAGACCCGCCATGGCCGACGCCGTCCACCTGACGGAAAAAAACTTCGACGAGACCCTCGCTCAGCATGACGGCCTCGTCATGGTGGACTTCTGGGCCGAGTGGTGTGGGCCCTGCCGGGCGATTGCGCCGGTGCTCGAGGAGCTTGCCCGAGACTCCGGCGGGCGTATCACGCTGGCGAAGGTGAACGTGGACGAGAACCACGCCCTCGCGGCCCGTTATGCGATCCGGTCGATACCCACGGTCCTCTTCGTCCGACAGGGCAAGGTGGTCGACCAGCTCATCGGCGCCGTCCCGAAGGCGAAGATCAAGGAGAAGCTGGACGCGCTCGCCTAGCGCGCCGCCGCTTTCGGTCGTATCAGCGCCGCCGGCTTAGCCATTCCGACGCTGTCCCCCACGCGCGACGAGTTCCGAGAGCTCGCCGGAAGGGGAAACCTCGTTCCCGTGTTCGCCGAGCTGCCGGCGGATCTCGACACGCCGCTCTCCGCGTACCTGCGACTCCGACCCGGTCCCTACGCCTTCCTCCTGGAGTCTGTCGAGGGCGGCGAGAAGTGGGCGCGCTACTCCTTCCTTGGGAGCGATCCGCACGTGGTGCTGTCGGCGAAGGACGGACGCATCAGCGTACGGCGCGGCGGTCGCATCGACCGGCTGCCGGACGGCGATCCTCTCGAAGCCCTGCGCGGCCTTCTGCGAGAGTTCCAGCCGGTGCCGGTGCCGGGTCTCCCGCGCTTCCAGGGCGGGGCGGTCGGATATCTCGCCTACGACATGGTTCGTCACATGGAGCGGTTGCCGGCGGCGGCGCGTGACGATCTGGAGCTGCCGGACGCGGTCTTCATGCTCAGCGACACGCTGCTCGTCTTCGACAACCTGCGCCACCGTCTCCTCGTCATGGCCAACGCGCACATCGGCAAGCGAGATGCCGCCGCGCTGGACGCGGCATACGACCGCGCGGCGCTGAAGATCGGCATGACGCTGGCGAAGCTCTCGCGTCCCGCGCGCGCGCCGGCGCCGTTGCCGCTGACGCCTCCCGGGCCGCTGCTGGCACTCGGCGAAGACGGGTTCACGTCCACGATGGACGAGGACTCGTTCGGCGATGCGGTCCGTCGGGCGAAGGAGTACATCGCCGCCGGCGACGCCTATCAGATCGTGCTCGCACGACGGCTCGACTGCAGCCTGAAAGCCGACCCGTTTACGGTCTATCGCGCCCTTCGCACGATCAACCCGTCTCCGTACCTGTTCTTCTTGCGCCTGGGCAAGACGACGATCGTCGGTAGCTCGCCGGAGGTGCTCGTACGCGTCGAGGGCGATCGCATCGAAGAGCGGCCGATCGCAGGCACGCATCCGCGGGGCGCCACCGAGACTCAAGATCTGGCGATCGAGCAGCAGATGAAGACGGATCCGAAGGAGCGCGCCGAGCACGTCATGCTGGTGGACCTCGGCCGCAACGACGTGGGACGCGTCTCGACCCTCGGCTCGGTGAAGGTAACGGAGTTCATGGTCACCGAGCGCTACTCGCACGTGATGCACCTGGTCAGCCACGTGGTGGGGACCCTGCGTCCAGGCGCCGACGCCTTCGATGTCCTGCGCGCGTGCTTCCCCGCCGGCACGGTCTCGGGCGCGCCCAAGATCCGCGCGATGGAGATCATCGACGAGATCGAGCCCACGCGGCGCGGACCGTACGCCGGCGCGGTGGGCTACGTCTCGTACTCCTCGGGCAATCTCGACTCCTGCATCACGATCCGGACGATCGTGTGCCACGGCAGCCGCGCCTCCATCCAGGTCGGCGCGGGCATCGTTGCCGACTCGGACCCGAAGACCGAGTGGCTCGAGACATCCTCCAAGGCGCGCGGACTGATCCTGGCCCTGCGGATGGCGGCGGGGTCCCGCGCATGATCCTCGTCATCGACAACTACGACTCGTTCACCTACAACCTCGTCCAGTATCTCGGCGAGCTGGGCGCCGATCTGCACGTGGTCCGCAACGATGCCATGGACGCCGACGGTGTCGCCGCGCTCGCTCCCGAGCGGATCGTCATCTCGCCCGGCCCGGGCACCCCGGACGACGCGGGCGTGTCGCTCGACGTCATCCGTCGGTTCGGCGAGCACACGCCAATCCTCGGCGTCTGCCTCGGGCACCAGGCGATCGGCCAGGCTTTCGGCGGTACGGTGGCCCGCGCGAAGACCCAGATGCACGGCAAGACCTCGAACATCCGTCATGACAGTCGCGGCGTCTTCGCGGACTTGTCGAATCCGTTCACGGCGACGCGCTACCACTCGTTGGTGATCCTGCCTCACACGGTACCCGCCGACCTCGAGGTCACGGCATGGGCCGACGACGGCGAGATCATGGGTGTGCGGCATCGTCGCTGGCCGGTGGAGGGCGTTCAGTTCCATCCCGAATCCATTCTCACTGTCGAGGGCAAGCGGCTGCTCGGCAATTTCCTGGGCAGGACCGCCGTCGCTCCGTGACCGGTGACAGACCGGGCGAGGACGATCTCGTCCGGCTGATCAGAACGCTCGTCCGCCGGAGCGCACCCGGCCTCCTGGCCGGCATCGGTGACGACTGCGCCGTGCTCGAGACCCGCGGCGGCGCGTCGCTTCTCGCCACCACCGACCTGCTCGTGGAGGACGTACACTTCCGCCGCCGGTGGGCCGAACCGGCCGACATCGGCGCCAAGGCGCTCGCAGTCAATGTCTCCGACATCGCGGCGATGGGTGGGACGCCACGCTGGGCCCTGGTTGGCCTCGGCTGCCCGCAGGGCACGGGGACCGACGAGATCGAGGCGTTCTACGAGGGTGCGCTGGTCGTCGCCGACGCTCACGGCGTCGTCATCGTTGGTGGCGACACGTCGACTTCGCCTGCGGGATGGCTCGTCAGCGTCACGCTGCTCGGCGATGCCGTCCGCCCCGTGCTGCGCTCGACGGCCCGGCCCGGCAACGTCGTCGCGGTGACCGGCACACTCGGTCAGGCCGCGGCCGGCCTCGCGATCCTGGAGCGCGAGACCGCGCCGCGTGACGTCGATCCGGCCCGGCTCGATGAGGTCACCGCGGCTCACCTGCGTCCGCGGCCACGCGTCCAGGAGGGACGCTGGCTTGCCGACGCCGGAGGCGTCACGGCGATGATGGACCTGTCGGATGGGCTCGCGACCGATCTCGCGCGTTTGATCGTTGAGAGCGACGTCGGTGCGCGCATCGACGTCGACCGTCTGCCGATCGCCGAGGCGACACGGATCGTGGCCGAGGCGCTCGACGTCGATCCCGTCGACTGGGCCACCGGCGGCGGCGAGGACTACGAGCTGCTCGTCGTCTGCGAGCCGGGGACGCTCGGGCAGTTGGCCGACGGGCTGGCGAAGGCGACGGGGACGACCCTCAGCGCCGTCGGAGAAATCACCGCCGGCTCCGGTACCCGCTGGCTCGACGGCCTAGGCCGCGCCGTGGCCGTGGCCCCGGGATTCGAACACTTCCGTGGGTGACAGCCTCGTCCTGCAGCTGCTGCTGCTCGGCGCGCTGATCGTCGCCTCGGGAATGCTCTCGGGCGCCGAGGCCGCATATTTCTCCCTGGGCCGTGCGCGGCTGCGGCGAATCGCCGCGGAGCGGCCCCAGGGTTCGCAAGCCCCGGTCGTCTCGCGGCCGCACGACCTGCTCGTGACGCTCCTCGTCGGCATCACCTTCATCAACATCGGCGCCTCGGCGCTCGCGACGCACGTCTCCCACTTCCTGTTCGGTCAGCGCTGGGGCCTGGTGGTCGAGCTGATCGCGATGATCGTGCTGCTCACGACCTTCGGCGAGGTCCTGCCAATGACGCTCGCCGTGAAATACCCCGAACGATTCCTGGCCGTGGTGGAGCGGCCGGTGCGCTGGCTCGAGTGGCTGCTGGCGCCGATCCGCGGCGTTCTCGCCGGCCTCACCACACTGACCGTGCGCCTCGTGGGCCGCGGCGCCGAGGCGCAGGCGGCCCTGAGCGAGGAGGAGCTGCGGACGCTCGTGGACGTGGGCGCCAGCGAGGGTGTCGTGGAACGCGAAGAGCGCGAGATGATCCACAAGGTCTTCGAGCTCGAGGACACGCTCGTTCGCTCGGTGATGGTGCCGCGGACCGACATGTTCTGTCTCGCGATCGACACCCCGGCCGCGGACATCCTGCCGGCCCTGCGCGAGCAGCTGCACTCGCGCGTACCCGTCTACGACGGTTCGATCGACGTCATCGTCGGCGTGCTCTACACCAAGGATCTGCTTCCGCACGGGCGCGGCCTGCCGGCCGACTTCGATCTGCGTGCGCACCTGCATCCGCCATACTTCGTGCCCGAATCCAAGCGCGCCGATGCGTTGCTGCAGGAGTTCCAGGCCAAGAAGCTGCACATCGCCATCGTCGTCGACGAGTATGGCGGCACGGCGGGGCTGGTGGCGCTTGAAGATCTCCTGGAGGAGCTCGTCGGGGAGATCGCCGACGAGTACGACGAGCCGGAGCGCTTGATCCAGAAGATCGATGCTCGGACCTACCGGGTGGCGGGCAAGCTGCCGGTAGACGATCTCAACGCCGCCACGGGGCTGGCGATCTCCAACGAGGCGTACGACACGGTCGGGGGCTGGGTCCTCGATCTCTTCGGCCGCGTGCCCCGGCGCGGCGAGCGCGTCGAGACACCGGACCTCTCGGTCACGGTGGAGAAGATCGAGCGCACGCGGGTGGTCGAGGTGCTGCTCTCGCTCCGGACGCCACAACCCACGGAGAAAGCCGCGTGACGCTGGCGTGGATCGCCGCCCTCTGCCTGCTGACGACCATGTTCTTCTCGGCCGCCGAGATGGCCTTCATCGCCGCCAACCGGCTGCGCCTGCGGCACCTCGCCGAGGAGGGCAGCACGACGGCCGCGCGCTATCTCGAGGCGTTCAGTCGACCAGAGCGGATCCTCTCTACTGCCATGATGGGTGTCACGATCTCGCACATCGTCGCGTCGTCGATCACGACGATCGTGCTGCTGGAGAGGTTCGGGAGCTGGGCGTGGCTGGTGGCCACCGCGGTGATCACGCCATTGATGCTGGTGTTCGGCGAGATCATCCCGAAGGCGGTGGCACGCGAGTTCGCCACGAGCCTCATCCTCAAGCTGTTCCGCGTCCTCCGTTGGGCCGCCGCGCTGCTGACGCCGTTCGTGTTCACGGCCAATCTGATCGTGTCCACCGTCCTGCGTCTCCTCGGCGGACCGCGCGCCGACACGCGGCACTTCGTCTCGCGCGAAGAGCTCAAGGCGCTGCTGGCCATGGAGCCCGGGGAGGCCGAGGTCACCACGCAGGAAGCGGAGATGATCGACAAGATCTTCGATCTCGGCGACACCACGGTGCGCGAGATCATGGTGCCGCTCGTCGAGGTGGCGATGCTGCCCGACACGGCGACGCCCGACGACGCGATCGCCCTTGTCCAGCGGCGCGGCTTCTCTCGAATTCCGATCTATCAGCAGCGGGAGACCAACATCGTCGGCGTCGTCGCGGCCATGGACCTGCTCGCCCGTGGCGGCGAAGCGACTACGCTGCTGCAGCTGACACGCCCGCCCGTGTACGTCCCCGAGACCAAGCGCATCGACGATCTTCTGCGCGAGATGCAGCGCTCGCGCAATCACATGGCCGTGGTGGTGGACGAGTATGGCGGATCGACCGGTGTCGTCACGCTCGAGGACATTCTGGAGGAGATCGTCGGCGAGATTCACGACGAGCACGACCGCACGCCGGCCGCGGTGGACCGACTGCCCGACGGCAGCTATCTCGTGGCGGCGCGCACGAACCTCGAGGAGCTCAACGAAGCACTCGACTGGACGCTGCCCAAGCGGGATTACGAAACGGTCGCCGGGCTCGTGCTCGCCACGCTGCACCGCATCCCACGCCGCGGCGAGGAATTCCAGGTGGACGGGTATACCATCACGGTGCTCGAGGCGGACCCTCGGCACGTCACGGCCGTGAAGATCACGCCGCCCGCCGCTGGTCCCCAGCTCACCTCGTAAGCAAAGGAGAATCGGCATGGCAGGCAGGATGGTGCAGTTCCCCTCCAACGGCAGCACCACGTCGGGCTATCTCGCGACCCCGCAGTCGGGCAAGGGCCCGGGCGTGCTCGTGATTCAGGAGTGGTGGGGTCTCGTCGGGCACATCAAGAACGTTTGTGATCGGCTCGCCGCCGAAGGCTTCTCGGCGCTGGCGCCCGACATGTACCACGGCCAGACGGCCAACGAGCCCGATGGCGCGGGCAAGCTGTTCATGGCGCTCAACATCGCGCAGGCGGAAAAGGATTTGCGCGGCGCGGCCACGTTCCTCGCCGGACAGTCGTCGACGGCAAAGCTCGGCGCGGTCGGCTTCTGCATGGGCGGCCAGCTTGCGTTGTTCGCCGCGACGCTCAACCCGAGCGTCGGAGCGACCGTCAACTTCTACGGCATCCATCCCAACGTCAAACCCGACTATTCCAAGTTGTCGGGCCCGGTGCTCGGGCTGTTCGCCGAGAAGGACGGGTTCGTGACGCCGCAGGTGGCGAAGGACACCGACGCAGCCATCAAGAAGGCGGGCAAACAGTCGGAGATTCACATCTACCCGAACGTGGACCACGGCTTCTTCAACGACGAGCGGCCCGACGTGCACCATAAGCTGTCGGCGGATGACGCCTGGCGCCGCACGCTCGGGTTCTTCCGGCAGCACCTCAAGTAGCGGGCCGGTCGGCAGGCCCGCTCACGAGTCAAGCGCGAGAGCCGACACCGGTCGGAGCGGGCGTACGCGCCGGCTCCGACCGGTGTCGTGTTCGCTACGCGGTCGCTCGATGCACGTACCCGTAGCGGCGGTTGCTCCGCATGCCGCCCGCGGCCACGTATTCGGCCTTGATCGCCGCGATCTTATCGCCCGTGATCTCACCCAGCGCCGCCCGCTGGTTGATCCGATAGAGCCGCGCCGAGTTTCCGCCGAAGATGGCCGTCTTCGTCGGGCCGTCGGCCGCGCCAAGCGCGGGGAAGTTATGCTTGCGCCGCATTTCGTCCGGAATCTCCAGACGCCGTAAGGCCTCGATCTGCCACTGCGGTGAGCCGTACCAGACCGAATCGCTGCCCCAGACCACATGGTCGGCGCCCAGACCGCGTACGAGGGTGCCCATCAGCGCCGCGGCCATGCGCGGATTGGCCACCGCGCACGTCGCGAACGACGTGCCGATCTCGCCGTAGACGTTGCTCACGCCGAACTTGCTCGGGATCTCCGCGAGGTCGGTGGCCCACTTGATCCGGCCCGTCTGGTCGAATTCCGCGAGCGCCGCGTCCGGCGGTTCGAGGAACGCTCGCAGGGCCGAGTGGTAGATCACAAAGTTGATCTGCGGCCAGTCCTTGGCCGCTTTTCCGAGGTCGGACACGGTGGCGTACTCCCACACCTTAGGCCACGACTTCTCGTAGTCCGCCGGCAGCAGTCCCTTGTGGATGCAGACGGTGTTGATGCCCGCTTTGGAGATCTTCTCGTAGAACGGGTACATCAGCTTGTCGTCGTCCAGACGCCAGTACGAGCCCGCCTTCGAAGGGAACAGCGGGTCGCCGATCGTGTAGCCCTTCCAGCTATCGGGCTTCAGCTCGGCGATCGCGCGGTCGACCTCGTTCATCCAGCCGTTCTTTTTCGGCGTGAAGACCGCGTGCGAGAGCAGCCGCCTCGAATCGGCGATGCGATTGATGCCGGCGCGGGCCGCCGCGATCTGATCGTTGCTCAGGAGGTCCCACGACGAGTCGTCGAACGGCGCGCCGGACAGCAGCGCGACCTTCGTGTCGCTGTCCACGAACACCTCGCGCACGTAGTTTTCGAACTTGTAGCGCGCGAGGTCGTTCTCGCCGGCCAGCGCCGGGTTCCAGTTCTTCTTGGCGTACTTCGCCAGATCGAGCAGGCCCGCCTGCTTGAAGTCGTCGCGGACGAAGTGGGTCTGCACGTCCACGATGAACTGGCCGGCCAGGGCGCCGGCCCGTTGGGCCGCCATGCCGGGCTGCTGGGCTTCGGCGCGCGAGACGTCGAAGAGCGAACCGAAGACCTCGTTCATCGCGAGGAACGCCGCCGCCATGCCGGCGCTGCTGGCAAGGAAGGCCCGCCGGCTCAGGCCGTGGCGTGGAGCCAGATCGTCGGCGAGCTGCTTGATCCGCGCTTCGACGTGCCGCTGCTCGCGCGTCTGCGGAAGCGGGTTGTACTCTCCGTTGGAGACCACCTGCGTTGGGATCGGCGACTCGAAGGACTCGACCTCCGCCGGCGCCGTCTGTCCGAGCTCATGCGCGCTGAGATAGTGAGGCATCGTCGCCCCTCCATTTCGGACTACGGTTGCGAGCGTGCTACGCGGGATAACGCCGAGCCAAACCGTCCGCGTACGCGACGAGCATGTCGTGCATCTCGCGCATCGCGGCCTCGGCGGCGCGGCGGTCCTCGGCGGTCTTGACATGGCCGAGGATGGTCTTCTTCGTCTCACCCGATTCTTCCTGCTCGATCGCCTCGTGCACCGTATAGTTGGCGGCGCCCCAGTCGGGGCGGACGCCGTAATGCTGCACCAGGGCACGGCCGACGGTGCGGGCGATCTCCACCACCTCCTCCTCCAGCAGGGCCGTGGCGCACAACGCGGCCGACCACGGGATCTCGTGGGCCAGCCGTCGAAAGAAGCTCAGGATCGCCGCCATCTCGGGGACCGGCACGATCCGGGCGTACGCATCGCGCGGATAGCCCAGATCGTCCCCGATGCGGCGGAACAGCTCGTCGTGATCGGGCGTGCCACCGACCTTACCCTCGAAGTACCCGAGATCCTCGACGAGCAGGTGCCGAGCGCAATCCTTGCGGACCTCGAGGTCCTCACAGCGAGTGTGGATTCCGCTGAAGATCCGCGGAAACCATGCGATGAGCAGATAGTGCTGGGCGATGTGCCCCCAGATCTGCTCGCGCGTCAGCGTGCCCGAGGCGAAGCGCTTGAAGTAGTCGGAGCGGCGAAACGGGCTCTCCGCGAGCAGGCTCGCCGTCAGGCCTTCGTACCACTCCTCGGTCGTCATGGCCGCCAAGTATAGCGCGGGACTAGAGGCCAAGCCCCGGTCGCCAGCACCCCGTCGGATCACGGCGGTAGTCGAGCAGCTTGCAGTGTTCGACCGCCGGCCGGCGCCCGGCCGCCAGGGCCGCCTCGTACGCTGCACGATCGGCCGGGCGCTCGAGGTCGAGCGGCCGCTCGCGCGCCAGCGTGATGGTGCCCGGTCGCAGGCGATGCACCTGGAGACTGCCCCGGCTGGCCGAAGTGCGAACGTAAGCGCTCAGCTCACCCGGCTGCGGCCCGATCGCCACGGAGCCCGAGCTGAAGAACAGCGTGCCCCAATACAGGTAGCCTCCGGCGCCCTCGCCGTGGAACAGCAGCCATTGGCCGCCGGCATTGCCCCACGTCGAGCTTTCGGACAGCGCGAGGTCGGCGACGCCGTCACCATCGAGATCATGGCGGATACGCAGCAGAACCGTGCGCTCGGGCGTATTGGCGAAGAAGTCGTTCTGCGAGGGGTCATAGCCTTCGACGAAGTCGCGCGTCGGATCGCTCAGTCGCTCGGCCGCGGAGGAGAGGGCGGCGACGAAGACGAGCATGAGGCTCGCGGCCGTCGCGCACCGCCGCATCAGGAGTCGGGCAGGCTCACGGGCGGGCGCGGTGGCTGCGCGAAGTCGAAGGCCTCGAGGAAGGCGGCGGCGTTCCGATCCCGCGCGGTGAGCGGCTCGAGCCCCCAGCGCCACTCGATGAGCTTGAGGATCGAGGCGTGGTCGTACTGGCCGTGCGCGACCGCCCCCCGGCGGGCGTAAGGCGAGACGACGAGCGCGGGAACGCGCGAGCCCAGACCGAATCGATCTACCACGGGCGGACGCACGTGATCGAACCAGCCGCCGCCCTCGTCGTAGGTGATGACGATCGCCGTCCGCGGCCAGTAGTGGCTCGCCATGATCTCGCGCACCGTCTCGCCGATCCACCGATCGCCGGCGCCGACCGTGGAATAGGCCGCGTGCGCGTTGCGCGGCGCGTGCGGTTTGACGAACGCCACGGCCGGAAGCGTGCCCTCGCGCAGCGCGGCGGGGAAATCGGCGGCGTCGCGGATGTGCTCGCGGCCTTCTGGCGTCTCGATGACGCGCTTCACGTACTGGAAGGGATTGTGATGGGGCATCAGTCCGGCCGCCACTGCATCCTTGCCGGCGCTCCAGCCACCCGCGTACCAGCGCCAGGACACCCCCTTGGCGTCGAGACGATCGCCGATCGTGGGCTGGGTGAACGGCTGCTTGACGACGGTCTTGAGACGCTGAGGCGGATACGGCGGGTCGAGATTGTTCACGAGAAAGCCGTCGGGGCTCACCTCGCCGTCCTTCACGATCGAGCCATCCGGGCCCGCGACCGCACGGTACTCTGGATCGTCGCCGACGTGCGCCACGGCGGCCGTCACGAGGAAGTAGTGATTGGCGAATGAGCCGCCGTGGATCGCCTGGAAGTATCGATCGAGGAGCACGAACTCGTCGGCCAGCCGCCACTGCACGGGGCTGGCCGCACGGTCGTAATACCCCATCGTGATGCCGCCGCTGGTGCCCTCGGCCACCCATCGGCCCATAGGCACGCCGTCAGCGCCGGCGCCGTACTGACGCTGCATGTGATAGAAGCGGTGCACCGGATTGTTGGTCGGATCCAACGGCTGCACGAAGCGCAACAGCGGGAACGGCGCGTTCGGCAGGTCGGCGGGAAATCGGGGATCCGGCTTGCCGTCGCGTCCCAGCGGCTGCGGCAGCGTCGCGTACGTGACGCCGCGAGCATCCGCCTGCTTGCCGGCATAATTCGCGAGGCCGTCGGCGCGGGGGTAGGTGCCGAACAGGTGATCGAAGGAGCGATTCTCGAGGAAGAGGACGACGATGTGGTCGATCGGGGCGCGGTCGCCCCGCGGCTCGGCGCCGACGCCGGCGCATGCGGCAAGGAGCACCGCGAGCGCCGCCGCGCGGAGCACGCCGAGCATGGTCAGGCGGATGCCGCCGCGGCCTTCTCTTTCTTTTTCCGCTTGCCCTTCGCGGCCGCGCCCCCTTCGGCTCTCGGCGCCTTTTCCTTCTTCTCGGCGCGGTCTTTGCGGTCCTTGTCTGTCTCCACACGGTCGACCAGTTCGAGGATGACCATCGGTGCGTTGTCGCCCGGGCGCCGCCCGGTCTTGATGATCCGCGTATAGCCGCCGTTGCGGTCCGAGAAGCGTGCCGCGATCGTGTCGAACAGCGTACCGACGACGGCGGCGTCCGGCACCATCGTCAGCACCTGCCGCCGGGCGTGGAGGTTCTCGCGCTTGGCCAGCGTGATCATGTGCTCGGCCGCGCCCCGCACGGCCTTCGCCTTGGCCTCCGTCGTCGTGATCCGCTCGTGACGGAAGAGGGCGACCAGGAGGTTGCGGAACAGCGCCCAGCGGTGCTGAGTGAGGCGGCCGAGCTTGTAGTTGGCTTTGCCGTGCCTCATCGCAGCCCCCCCGCGGCGCCGCGCCCGAGCGAGCCGAGGACGTTCGGGTCGATGCGCATGCCGAGCGACAGTCCGAGGGTGGCCAGCGCGGTCTTGATCTCGTCGATCGACTTCTCGCCGAGGTTCTTGACGTCGACGAGATCGGTCTCGCTCTTCTGCACGAGATCGGCGACCACGTGCATGTCCGCGCTCTTGAGGGCGTTGATCGCGCGGGCCGGCAGCGCCAGCTCCTCCAGCGTCTTGCCGAGGGACTCGCGCAGATAGGCCTCGCTGGAGGCGACCTCCGCCTCCTCGTCTTCCTCCGGCGCGCCGGTGGTGAGCGGCGCGAAGTGGTCGCGCAGGAAGGTCGAGGCGCGGGTGAGCGCGTCATCGGGACTGACGGAGCCGTCCGTCCAGATCTCCATCACGAGCTTCTCGTAGTCGGTGATCTTGCCCAGCCGCGACATCTCGACGTTGTACGCGACGCGCGTGATCGGCGAGAACGCAGCGTCGACCGCGAGCGCACCCGCCGGCACCTGGCGCTTGTGATCCGCCGCTTCGTACCCCCGGCCGACGCCGATGCCGAGCTCCATGGACACGCGGGCGCCGGCCTCGACGGTGAACAGGATCACCTCGGGATTCATGATCTCGACGTCCGTCTCCGGCACGTCCTCACCCTTCACCGTCTTGGGGCCGGACACCTCGAGACGCACAACGCGCGGCTCCTGTGAGGGCACCTGCACCGACAGCTTCTTGAGATTGAGCAGGACGTCGGTGGTGCTCTCCACGACTCCGGGCACCTTCGTGTCGGCGCTCCGCACGCCGTCGATCTTGACCCACGACACGGCCGCCCCGGGAACGATCGACAGCAATGTGCGCCGCAGCGAGTTGCCGACGGTCAGGGCGTAGCCCTTCTCGAACGGCTCGGCCACGAGGCGGCCGTAGCGGTCGCTGAGGATCTCCCACTCCACCTTCTTGGGCTTTTGAAACGGAATACGCGGCATCGGCGCTCGGCTCCTACTTGCTGTACAGCTCGACGATGAGCTGCTCGCTGACGGGAATCTGGATGTCTTCGCGGAGGGGTAGACTCCGCACCACGCCACGTCGCTCGTTCGGCTCGATCTCCAGCCATTGTGGCAGCTGGCCGCGACCGGCGTTGACGTTATCGTCGACTCGGGGCGCCATCTTCGAAGTCGTGCGCAGCTGCACGGTGTCGCCGACCTTGAGGAGCATGGAGGGCACCGACGCCTTGCGGCCGTTGACGGCGAAATGGCCGTGGGCCACCATCTGCCGGGACTCGCGGCGAGAGGCGGCAAAACCCAGGCGGTGCACGACGTTGTCGAGACGCAGCTCGAGCAACCGCAGGAGGTTCTCTCCCGTCACGCCCTTCTCGCTCTCGGCCCACTGGAAGTACTTGCGGAACTGCGATTCCAGCACCCCGTAGATGCGCTTGGCCTTCTGCTTCTCGCGCAGCTGGATGCCGTACGGCGTGAGCTTTCCGCGGTTCAGGCCGTGCTGGCCGGGCGGATAGTTGCGGCGCTCGATCGCGCACTTGTCGGTGAAGCAGCGCGCGCCCTTGAGAAACAGCTTTTGACCCTCGCGCCGGCACAGCCTGCACTTCGCGTCGCTGTATCGTGCCATCGTGGGCCTCCTACACCCGGCGCCGCTTCGGAGGCCGGCAGCCGTCGTGCGGGATCGGCGTCACGTCGCGGATCGCGGTGATCTCGAGGCCCACCGCCTGCAGCGAGCGGATGGCCGCCTCGCGGCCAGCCCCCGGCCCGCGGACGAAGACCTCGATCTGCTTGAGCCCCTGCTCCATCGCCTTGCGGGCGGCCAGCTCGGCGGCCGTCTGCGCGGCGAACGGGGTCGACTTGCGCGAGCCCTTGAAGCCCGCGCTGCCCGCGCTCGACCACGACACGACGTTGCCCGTCTTGTCGGTGAGCGTGACGATCGTGTTGTTGAACGTCGCCTGGATGTGGGCGACGCCCGTGCGCACCTCGCGCCGTTCTTTCCGCTTGCCGCCCTTCTTGCGTGTCGCCGGCTTGCCCTGAGTCTGCTCGGCCATGAATTACGCTCCTGCCTTCGGCGCCGCCGCGGCCGCGGGCGCTGCCGGAGCAGCTGCCACCGGCCTCTTCTTGACCATCACGCCGCGTGTCTTGCCCTTGCGGGTCCGCGCGTTCGTGTGTGTGCGCTGCCCGCGCACGGGAAGGCCACGCCGGTGGCGGATACCGCGATACGAGCCGATGTCCATGAGGCGCTTGACATTCATCGAGATCTCGCGCCGCAGATCGCCCTCGACCTTCAGCTCACGCTCGATGATGTCGCGCACCCGCGCCGTCTCCTCGTCCGACCACGCCTTCACCCGCTTGTTCGGGTCGATGTTGGCCTTCCGGAGGATGTTGATCGCGGTCGGCTTGCCGATCCCGTAGATGTACGTGACCGCAATCTCGCCCCGCTTCTCTCTCGGCAGATCGACTCCCGCCACTCTCGCCATATCTCGCCTCGCGTTGTTCGAGCGCCGGCTTTGCCGGCGCCCCCCCTGTCCTGGGGGGAGGTTCGGAAGGGGGGCGAAGCCCCCCTCCGAGGATCTACCCCTGCCGCTGCTTGTGCCGCGGGTTCTTGCAAATGATCCGCGTGACCCCTTGCCGCTTCACGATCTTGCAGTTCTCGCAGCGCACCTTGATCGACGGCCGAACTTTCATACGCCTCGCTCTACTTGAATCGGTAGGTAATCCGGCCACGCGTGAGGTCATAGGGCGACAGCTCGACCTTCACGCGGTCGCCCGGCAGGATGCGAATGAAGTTCATGCGCATCTTGCCGCTGACGTGCGCGAGGACGCGGTGGCCGCTCTCCAGCTCCACCCGGAACATCGCGTTCGGCAACGGCTCCACCACGGTTCCTTCGACCTCGATCGCGTCTTCTTTCGCCATGCCTTTCACGCCACCTTGACGGACCGGCCTGTCCGGCTCGTCAGGACCTCGGGCTCTGCGTCCGTGACGGCGATCGTGTGCTCGAAATGCGCAGCCAGGCTGCCATCACGCGTCACCGCCGTCCAGCCGTCGTCGAGCACCTTCACTTCCCAGCTCCCCATCGTCACCATCGGCTCGATCGCCAACACCATGCCCGGACGCAGCTGCGGTCCGCGTCCCGGATCGCCGAAGTTCGGTACTTGCGGATCCTCGTGCAGCGCGCGGCCGATGCCGTGGCCGACGAAGGCGCGCACGACCGACAAGCCGTGCCGCTCCACGTGCGTCTGCACCGCGTGCGAAACGTCTGAGAGGCGACGGCCCGGTCGGCACTCCTGGATGGCCTGGTCGAGGCTCTCGCGGGTGACGTCCAGCAGCTGCTGCACCTTCGTGGGCACGTCGCCGATCGCGAGGGTGAACGCGCAGTCCGCGTAGTACCCATCCACGATACACCCGAGATCCAGGCCCACGATGTCGCCCTCCTTGATGCGGCGATGGGCCGAGGGAATGCCGTGTACGACTTCCTCGTTGATGGAGATGCACACGGTCGCGGGGAAGCCGCGATAGCCCTTGAAGGCGGACTTGGCGCCCTGCGCGGCGATGAAGCTCTCGACGTCCTCGTCGATCTCCAGCGTCGACATCCCCGGCTTGACCGTCTCGCGCAACCGGTCCATGACGTCCGAGAGGATGTGGCCGCCCCGGCGCATGAGCCCGATCTCGCGGGTGGACTTGAGCTCGATCACGCCGCCGCCCCTCGAGCCGCCTCGCGGACGGCGCGGCGGATCTCGTCGATGGCGCCTTCGCCGCGGACAGAGACGAGGAGGCCGCGACCGCGGTACCAATCGAGCAGCGGCGCGGTCTGCCGCGCATAGACGGCGAGGCGATTGCGCATCGTGCCTTCTTTGTCGTCTTCGCGCTGATAGAGCTCGCCGCCGCAGCGATCGCAGACGCCCGGAGTCTTCGGCGGCGCCGAGATCAGATGGAACGCAGTCTGGCAATTGCGGCACACGCGGCGTCCCGTCAGCCGCCGCAGCAGCTCGGGCTCCGAGACGTCGAAGTAGACGACTCGCTCCAGCGGCTGGCCGAGATCCTTGAGCAACCGCTCCAGCGCCTCCGCCTGTGGGGTCGTGCGCGGAAAGCCGTCGAGCAGGAAGCCACCGCGCGCGTCCGCCTGCCCCAGGCGCTCGGCGATCATCCGGATGATGACGTCGTCCGGCACCAGCGCACCGCGGTCCATGTAGCCCTTGGCCTCGCGACCGAGCGGGGTGCCGGCCGCGGCGGCCTCACGAAGCATGTCGCCGGTGGCCACGTGCGGCACGTTCCACTCGCGCGCGAGCTCGCGGGCCTGCGTCCCCTTGCCGGCGCCGGGCGGACCAAGAAAGGCAACACGCACCCTCAAGTCCTCGAGAACGCGCCCGAGCGCGACCGCGGTCGCTTGAGGAACCCTTCGTAGTTGCGCATGAGCAGATGCGACTCCATCTGCCGCACCGTGTCCAGGGCGACCCCGACCACGATCAGCAGACTGGTACCGCCGAAATAGAACGGCACATTGAAGCCACGAATCAGCATGTCCGGCAGCACCGAGATCAGGGCCAGGAACAGGGCGCCGGGCAGCGTGATGCGCGTGAGCGTGCGGTCGATGTACTCGGCGGTCTTCTTGCCCGGCCGGACCCCGGGAATGAACCCGCCGTACTTCTTCATGTTGTCGGCGAGATCGATCGGATTGAAGACGATCGCCGTGTAGAAGTAGGTGAAGAACACGATCAACGCCATGTACAGCACGGTATAGGTGAGCCGTCCCGGCGACAGCGCATCGGAGATCGCCTGCATCCAGGGATGCGGGGCGAACCGCGTCAGCGTGGCCGGGAACAGGATCAACGACGAGGCGAAGATCACCGGGATGACGCCGGCCGTGTTGATCCGCAGCGGGATGTGCGTGGACTGGCCGCCGTAGACGCGCCGGCCCACCACACGTTTGGCGTACTGAACCGGGATCTTGCGCTGGCCTTCCTGCATGAGCACCACGGCTGCGGTGACGAGCACCATGGCCGCCACGATGACGACAAAGGTGAAGAGGCTCATCTCGCGGTTCGTGATCAGCGTGTAGGAGGCGGCCACCGCGGACGGCAGGCGAACGGCGATGCCCGCGAAGATGATCAACGAGATGCCGTTGCCGACACCCTTCTCGGAGATCTGCTCGCCGATCCACATGATCAGTGCGGTGCCCGCCGTCAGCGTCACCATGGTGAGCAGGCGGAAGCCCCAACCGGGTGACGTCACGATGGCCACCCCGTCGGGTCTCATCGACTCGAGCCCGTAGGCGATGCCCAGCGACTGCACGATCGATAGCAGGATCGTGCCGTACCGCGTGTATTGCGTGATCTTCTTGCGGCCGGCCTCGCCCTCTTTGGCGAGCCGCTCGAGCGCCGGGATCACCACCGTCAGGAGCTGCAGGATGATCGACGCCGAGATATACGGCATGATGCCGAGCGCGAAGATCGACAGTCGGCGAAGGTTGCCGCCCGAGAACAGGTCGACCATGCCGAGCAGGTTGTTCTGCGCCTGGTCGAACACGCGGGCCAGCGCGTGCCCGTCGATGCCGGGTGTCGGCACGTGGGCGCCGACACGGTAGGCGATCAGCAACCCCGCCGTGATCAGAACGCGGCGCTTCAGCTCGGGGATCTTGAAGACGTTCTGAAAGCTCGCCAGGCCTTCGATCACGAGCCCGACACCGTCCGGCCGTCGAGGACTTCGACGCGCCCGCCCTTAGCCTCGATCTTCGCCTTCGCCGATTCGCTCACGGCGTGCACCCGCACGGTCAGCGCGTGTTCCACCTCGCCGCCGCCCAGGACCTTGATCCGTCCGCGCTCGCCGTTCTTGACCAGCCCCGCCTTGACGAGACCGTCGGGGTCGACCACGGCGTTGGCGCCGAACGAGCCCAGCGATTTGAGGTTCACGATCGCGTAATCCTCCCGGCCGCCGTGAGGGAGAAAGCCGCGCTTGGGCAGCCGCCGGTACAGCGGCATCTGGCCACCCTCGAAGCCGCCCCCCTTGCCGCCGCCGGAGCGCGCATTGTGTCCCTTATTGCCCTTCGTCGACGTCTTGCCGTGGCCGGAGCCCGGCCCGCGGCCCACACGCTTGCGGGACTTGACGGCGCCGGGCGCGGGTCGGAGATCACTGAGCTTCATGGCTCACCTGCAGCACGTGCGGCACCGCGGCGATCATGCCGCGGATCGTCGCCGTGTCGTCGTGCGAGACGGTCTGGTGCATGCGGCGAAGCCCGAGGGCCTTCACCGTGGCCTCCTGCCTGGGCGACAGCCCGATGATGGATTTCGTCAGCGTGATCTTAAGCTTCTTGCCGGGCACCGGCCGTCTCCTCCACGCCACCGCCATCCGCCGCGCTCTTGCGGCGCGCGGCGTGCAAATCTTGAAGCCGCTTGATACGGCGGAGCGCGTCGATGGTCGCCTTCAGGACATTGTGTGGATTGTTGGTGCCGAGCGTCTTGGTGAGGATGTCCTGGACGCCGGCCGCCTCGAGCACCGGCCGCACCGCGCCACCCGCGATGACGCCGGTGCCGGGCACGGCGGGCTTGAGGAACACGCGCCCGGCGCCGAAGTGTCCGGTGATCTCGCAGGGGATCGTGGTCTCGCGCAGGGGCACGAAGATCAGGTCCTTCTTCGCGTGCTCGACCGCCTTGCGAATGGCCTCCGGCACCTCGTGGGCCTTGCCCAGCCCGACGCCGACATGGCCGCGTCCGTCCCCGACGACGACCAGCGCCGTGAACGAGAAGCGCCGGCCGCCCTTGACGACCTTGGCCACGCGGTTGATGGAGACCACACGGTCGTTCAGCTCCAGCACGCTGGGATCGATCTTCGATTCCGCCACTCGGTTGTCTCCTGCTCCGTTAGAAGGTGAGGCCGCCGGCGCGCGCGGCGTCCGCCAGCGCCTTCACCCGGCCGTGGTACTTGTAGCCGCCGCGATCGAACACGACGCTCTTGATGCCGGCCGCCTTCGCCTTCTCCGCCAGCATCGCGCCGACGACCTTGGCGGCGGCGACGTTGCCGCCCGTCTTGTGCTGCGCCAGAAACGCCTTGCTGCAGCTGTCGGCGGCGAGGACCGTGCGTCCCGAATCGTCGTCGACGAGCTGCGCATAAATGTGACCGAGGCTGCGGAACACCGCGAGCCGCGGCCGTGCCGCCGACCCGCGCAAGTAGCGCCGCAGCCGGTAGTGCCGCTTGTCGCGCGGGCTGCGCCGATCCCGCGTGATCACTTCGCGCCCGCCTTCTTGCCAACCTTGCGACGGACGTACTCGCCGAGGTACCGGATGCCCTTGCCCTTGTAGGGGTCGGGCTTGCGCAGCGCCCGCAGCCTGGCGGCCGTCTGACCGAGGAGCGCCTTGTCCGCGCCCCTCAGCGTGATGGCCACCTGCTTGTCGATCTCGGCGGTGATGCCTTCCGGTAGCGGGAAGATCACGGGGTGCGAATACCCGAGGGCCAGCTGGATCGCCTTGCCCTGCATCTGGGCGCGATAGCCGATGCCGACGATCTCCAGCTTGCGCTCGAAGCCGTCCTTGACGCCCGAGACCATGTTCGCCACCAGCGCGCGCGTCAGGCCGTGCAGGGCGCGCACCCTTCGGTCGTCGTCGGGCCGCGCGATCACGACGGCGGCGCCGTCCACCTTCGCCGACAACGGCGCGGGGATGGCCTGGCTGAGCTTGCCTTTGGGGCCTTCGGCCCGCACGGTGCCGTCGGCGACCTGCACCTTTACACCCTGGGGAATCGGAACGGGTTTCTTGCCGATACGCGACATGTCGGGCTCCCTACCAGACGTACGCGAGGACTTCGCCGCCGACCTTCTGCCTGCGGGCCTCGCGGTCGGTCACCACGCCCTTCGACGTGGAGACGAGCGCGACGCCCATCCCGGCGAGGATCGAGGGAATCCTGTCGTGGGTCACGTAGACGCGCCGGCCGGGCGTGGACACACGCACCAATCCGGAGATCATCTTCTCGTTGCCCGACCCGTACTTGAGGTATACGCGCAGCGTGTTCTGCTTGCTGTCCTCGAGGACGCGGAAGTTCTTGATGAACCCCTCCTCCTTCAGCAGCTCCGCGATACGGACCTTGAGCTTGCTGGAGGGAATGTCGCACTTCTCGTGCTCGGCGCGGCTGGCGTTGCGAATGCGCGTGAGGAGATCGGCGATCGGATCGCTGCGCATACCTACCAGCTCGCCTTCACGACGCCCGGCACTTCCCCCTTGAGGGCGAGCTCGCGGAAGCACAGGCGGCACATCTGAAACTTGCGGATGTACGCGCGCGGGCGGCCGCACAGCTTGCAGCGGTGGTAGGCGCGCGTCTTGAACCGCGGGGTCGCCTGCGCCTTCATGATGAGCGCGGTCTTGGCCATAACCTATGACTCCCTGAACGGCATGCCGAGATGCGTGAGCAGCGCCCGCGCGTCCTCGTCGGTGCGGGCGGTGGTCACGAAGATGACGTCCATGCCGCGGACCTTGTCGATCTTGTCGTACACGATCTCGGGAAAGATGAGCTGCTCGCGCAGCCCGAGCGCGTAGTTGCCGCGGCCATCGAAGCCCTTGGGCGGCACGCCCTTGAAGTCGCGCACGCGAGGCAGCGCTACGTTCACGAGGCGATCGAAGAACTCGTACATGCGCGATGCGCGCAGGGTGACCTTGGCGCCGATGGGCACGCCCTCGCGCAGCTTGAAGTTCGCGATGGATTTCTTGGCGCGCGTCACGATCGGCTTCTGGCCCGTGATCGCCTGCAGATCCGCGGTCGCGAAATCCATGATCTTGGCGTTGTCACGACCCTCCCCGACGCCCATGTTGATGACGATCTTGTTCAGCCTGGGCACGGCCCAGACGTTGTCGTAACCGCGCTCCTTCATGAGGGCGGGCACGATCGTCTTCGCGTAGTTGTCCTTCAAGCGCGCGGGCACCTGGCCGGTGCCCTTCGGCCGGCCCTTCGCCACCGCCGGCTGCGTTTCCGGCGCCTTCTCCCGTCGCGGCTGGCCCTTGGCCTGTGCGGGCTTGCCGCCCTGCTGCTGTGGCCGGGCGGCCGGCTTGGTCGCGTCTGCTTTCGCCATCGCTCTAGCCTCTGTCGATCGACTCGTTGCACCGCCGACAGGTGCGAACCTTGCGGCCGTCGGCGAGGATCTTGACGCCGGTACGCGAGGGCTTGTCGCAGCTGGGGCACACGACGAGCACGTTGGAGAGGGCCAGCGGCCCCTCGCGCTCGATGATGCCACCCTGCCGCAGCTTCTGCGTCGGGCGCTGGTGCTTCTTGATCATGTTGACGTGCTCCACGAGCACGCGTCCCTTCTCGGGAAGCACGCGCAGCACCTTGCCGCGCTTGCCGCGCTCGCTGCCGGCGATGACGCCCACCGTATCGCCGCGACGAATGTGAGTGCTCTGCATCAGATGACCTCAGGGGCCAGAGAGATGATCTTGGTGAACTGCCGCTCGCGCAACTCGCGCGCCACGGGACCGAAGATGCGCGTGCCGACCGGATTCTCGTCGGGCCTGATGAGGACGACGGCGTTGCGATCGAACCGGATGTAGGAGCCGTCCTTGCGCCGGACCTCCTTCACCGTGCGCACGACCACCGCCCGCGCCACCTCGCCCTTCTTGACGGTGCCGTCCGGCGACGCCTCCTTGATGGCGACGATCACGGTATCCCCGAGCGAAGCATAGCGCTTGTTGGCGCCGCCCATGACCCGGATGCACTGCACCTTCCGGGCGCCGGAGTTGTCGGCCACGTCGAGCATGGAGCGCGGCTGGATCATCGGGCCGCCCGGGTCAGGATCGAGCGGATGCGCCAGCGCTTTTCCTTGGACAGCGGGCGCGTCTCCTCGATCAGCACGCGGTCGCCCACGTGACTGTCGTTGGCCTCGTCGTGGGCCTTGAGCTTCTTGCTGATCCGCATGACCCGCTGATAGCGCGGATGGCGGAACACCCGCTCGATGCGCACCACCCGCGTCTTCTGCATGGCGTCGCTCACCACGACGCCCTCACGACTCTTGCGCTCGCCCACGGCTTACCCTTTCGCTGTCTTCTTCTTGGCCGTCGGCTTCGACGCCTTGGCGGCCTTCACCTTCTTCGAAGCCTTCGCCGGTTTGTCGGCAGCCTTGCTCTTCGCGGCCGCCTTCCTGGTCGCGGGCGCCGGCGCCGGCGGCGCGACCACGAGCGGCGCGCCGCCGCGTTCCCGCTGGATCGTGTAGGCGCGCGCCAGGTCGCGACGCGCCTGCCCGATCCGCGACGGATTCTTGGCGACGCCCATCGACAGCTGGAAGCGGAGGTTGAAGATCTCCTCGGACAGATCTCGCGCCTTCTGCGTGAGCTCGTCCTCCGACAGATCGCGCCACTTCGCCGCCTTCATGGGTTAGAGACTCCGCGTCCGCATCACAAACTTGGTCGTGATGCCGATCTTGTTCGCCGCCGTGCGGAACGCCTCGCGCGCCACGTCCTCCGGCACGCCCTCCATCTCGTAGAGAATCCGGCCCGGCTTGACCACGGCCACCCACTCCTCGGGGTTGCCCTTGCCCTTGCCCATCCGCGTCTCCGCAGGCTTTTTCGTCACCGGCTTGTCGGGAAAAACACGGATCCAGACCTTGCCGCCGCGCTTGAGACTGCGCGTCAGCGCCACGCGCGCGGCCTCGATCTGTCGGTTGGTCACCCAGCCGGGCTCCAGCGCCTTGAGGCCGTACTCGCCGAACGACAGCGTCGAGCCGCGCTGCGCCTTGCCGCGCATGTTGCCGCGCTGGGCCTTGCGGTACTTGACGCGCTTGGGCATCAGCATCGCGCGCTCCTACGCCTCGACGGTGGCGGCGGGCCGCAAGACCTCGCCTTTGAAGATCCATACCTTGACGCCGATCGTCCCGGCCGTCGTGTGCGCCGTGGCGAGCCCGTAGTCGATGTCGGCGCGGATCGTGTGCAGCGGCACGCGACCATCGCGATACCACTCGCGACGCGCGATCTCGCTGCCGCCCAGCCGGCCGGCGCACGCGATGCGGATGCCGTCGGCGCCCAGCCGCAGGGCCGAGGTGACCGCCTTCTTCATGGCCCGGCGGAACGCGACACGCTTCTGCAGCTGCAGCGCGACGTTCTCGGACACGAGCTGGGCATCGAGCTCGGGATGGATGACTTCCTCGATGTTGAGGTAGATCTCCTTGCCCGTGCGCACCTGCAGCTCGTTCTTCAGCTTCTCCACCTCGGCGCCCTTGCGGCCGATGATGATGCCCGGGCGCGCCGTGAAGATCGTGATCCGAGCCCGGTTGGCCGAGCGCTCGATGTCGATCTTCGCGATGCCCGCGTGGTAGAGCTGATCCTTGATGAAGCGCCGGATCTTCACGTCCTCGTGCAGCAGGTCGGCGTAGTTCTTCGTTGCGAACCAGCGCGACGACCACGTCCGCGTGCTGCCGAGCCGGAAGCCGATCGGATGCGTCTTCTGACCCATCGTCTATTTTTTCTCCTTGGGCTTGCGTGCCGCGCGCGGGGGCGCTTTCGCCGGGCGCGCCTTTGCGGCCTCGGCCCGGCCCCCCCCGGGCGGACGGCTCGCCGGCGCCGTCGCGCTCGGGCGCGCGGCCGGCGCGCGCAGGGTCGTCCGTCCGGGCTCGTCACTGACGCCGATGGTGAGGTGGCTCGTCCGGTGCCGGATGAAGAACGCGCGTCCCATCGCACGGGGCTGCACGCGCTTCATCGAGGGGCCGCCATCGGCGATTGCCTGCACCACGCGCAGATCGTCGAGGTTGCGCACCTGGTGGTTGTGCTCGGCGTTCGCCACCGCGGAGCGCAGCACCTTCTCCACGAGACGCGCGGCCGCCCGCGGCGTGTATTCCAGCGTGGCGAGCGCGTCGCCGACGGACTTGCCTCGGATCTGATCGAGAACGAGCCGCGCCTTGCGGGCGGAGACGCGCACGAACCGGGCGCGGGCGCTGGTGATCATGCCGTTAGGCCTTGCCCGTCGGCGAGGCCGCGGCCTTCTCCGCCTGGCCGTGCGCCTTGAATGTGCGCGTGAGGGCGAACTCGCCGAGCCGATGGCCGACCATGTTCTCGGTCACGTAGACCGGAATGAACTTCTTGCCGTTGTGGACGGCAAGCGTGTGACCGACGAATTCAGGCGCGATCGTCGAGCGGCGCGACCAGGTCTTGAGCACCTTCTTCTGCCGCGCTCGATTGAGCTCCTCGATCCGCTCGTACAGCTTCTCGTCGATGTAGGGTCCCTTCTTGAGCGAACGTCCCATGCCCGCGCTCCTATTTCTTTCGCCGCGTCACGATCATCGAATCCGAGGGACGCGCGCCACGCCGTGTCTTGTAGCCCTTGGTCGGCTTGCCCCACGGCGTCATCGGGTGGTTGCCCTTGCCCTTGCCCTCACCGCCGCCCATCGGGTGGTCGACCGGGTTCATGACGGTCCCGCGCACCGTGGGCCGGAAGCCCCGCCACCGGACGCGGCCCGCCTTGCCCACCGACACGTTCTCGTGATCCAGGTTGCCGACCTGACCGATGGTCGCCATGCAGTCCACCGCGACGTACCGCACCTCGCCGGACGGCAGCTTCACCGTCGCGCGCTCGCCTTCCTTGGCCAGGAGCTGCGCCAGCGCGCCCGCGCTGCGGCACAGCTGCGCGCCGCGGCCCTTCTGCAGCTCGACGTTGTGCACGAGCGTGCCGACCGGAATGTTCCGGATGGGCAGCGCGTTGCCGGGCAGGATATCTGCCTGCGGACCCGACATCACGACGTCGTCCACCTTGAGACCGAGCGGGGCGATGATGTAGCGCTTCTCGCCGTCGCGATAGTGCAGCAGCGCCAGTCGCGCCGAGCGGTTGGGATCGTACTCGATGGCCGCCACGCGCGCCGGGATCCCGAACTTGTCGCGGCGGAAGTCCACCTCACGCAGCATGCGCTTGGCCCCGCCGCCGCGGTGCCGCACGGTGATGCGGCCGTAAGCGTTGCGGCCGTTCGTGCGACGCTTCGGGGAGAGCAGGCTCTTTTCCGGCTCTGTCTTGGTGATCTCGTCGTACGTGACGTACGTGAGATAGCGGCGCGCCGGCGAGGTCGGCTTGACGGTTCGGATACCCATGGCGCTCTCTACGCTCCCTCGACGAGCTCGATCTTGTGGCCGGGCTGAAGCGTCACGATGGCCTTCTTCCAGTCGGGGCGACGTCCGGCGAAGCGGCCCATGCGCTTGAGCTTGCCCTCGTAGGACGCCGTGCGGACGGCCGCCACCTTCACGTTGAACACCGCCTCGACGGCGGCGCGGATCTCGACCTTGTTGGCGTCAGGACGCACGCGGAAGGCGACGGTGTTGCGCTCCTCCTTCTCACGCATCGTCTTCTCGGTCATCACCGGACGGATGAGCACCTCGCGCGGATCCCTCATTTATCGACCGAGTCCTTCCTGCAGCGAGGTCAAAGCCGCCTGCTCGAACACGACGTGCTGTGCGCGCAGCAGCTGGTAGACCGAAACGTGAGCCGGCGGCTCGACGGTGAGCCACGGCACGTTGCGGGCCGCGCGCGAGAGCGGCTTCCCGAGCGCCGCGATCACGAGGAGTGTCGGCTGCCCCGCGACGCCCATCGCGCTCAGCGTCGCCACGAGCGCTTTGGTCTTGCCGTCCGAAGGCAGGCCACCGTCGACCACGCGCAGCGCACCGTCGGCGATGCGCGCCGCCACCGCCGCTCGCAGCGCCTCGCGTCGCATCTCCCGCGGCAAGGCCTGGGCGTAACTGCGCGGCGTGGGGCCGAACGGCTTGCCGCCGCCCTTCCATTGCGTGGCGCGGATGCTGCCCTGGCGCGCGCGTCCGGTCCCCTTCTGCTTCCACGGCTTCCTGCCGCCGCCCGAGACCTCGCTGCGACCACGCGTGTCGTGCGTGCCGGCGCGACGGTCGGCCAGCTCGCGCACCATCGCCTGGTGCAGCAACGGCACACGGATCTCGACGCCGAAGACGTCGGGCTTCAGCTCGAGGGCGCCCTTGTCCTTGCCCTTGGTGTCCACGACCTTCACGCTCGGCATCACTTCTTCTCCGAAGCCTTCTGCTGCTGCGCTTTGGTGGTCTTGATGCTCTTGCGCACCATCACCAATGAGCCGTTGGCGCCCGGGACCGCGCCGCGGATGAGGATCAGGTTCTGCTCAGGCAGCACGCGCGCGACCGTCACGTTGAGAACCGTGCGCTGCTCGCCGCCCATACGGCCGGGCAGCTTGTGCCCGGGCCACACACGCGAAGGATCCGAGGACGCACCGATGGAGCCGGGTGCCCTGTGGAACATCGAGCCGTGCGTCGCCTCGCCGCCGAGCCAGCCGTGGCGCTTGACGCCGCCCTGAAAGCCCTTGCCCTTCGTCACGCCGACGACGTCGACGATCTCGCCCGGAGCGAACAGCTCCACGGTGAGGGCCTGGCCGACCTCGTACGGCTTTTCGACCTTGTCCAGCCGCACCTCACGGAGAATGCGCGTGGGCGCGACGTTCGCTTTCTTAAAGTAACCGGCGCGCGGCTTGGACACGTTTTTCTTCGCCGGCTCGAACCCGAGCTGCAGCGCGTCGTAGCCGTGCGTGTCCTTCTTGCGAATACCGACGATCGTGCACGGGCCGGCCTGAACGACGGTCACGGGCACGTGGTTGCCGTCGTCGCCGAAGATCTGGGTCATGCCGACCTTGCGGCCGATGAGCGCTTCCTTCCTCGCCATGTCTATCTCACGTGACCTTGCGACTTCGATTGACGAGCGAGAACGACGTGGCGCGACGTCAATCGGAGTCGCATTAGAGCTTGATCTCGACGTCGACGCCGGCCGGCAGGTCGAGCTTCATCAGTGAATCCACGGTTTGCGGCGTGGGGTCCACGATGTCGAGCAGACGCTTGTGGGTACGCATCTCGAACTGCTCGCGCGAGGTCTTGTCGACGTGCGGCGAGCGCAGCACCGTCCAGCGATTGATGATGGTCGGCAGCAGCACCGGGCCCGCGACGCGAGCGCCCGTGCGCCGCACGGTCTCGACGATCTCCTTGACCGACCGATCGAGGAGGTGATGATCGTAGGCCTTCAGCCGGATGCGAATCTTCTGATCGGCGGTCAGGGTCACCATCGCCCTACTCGACGATCTCGGTCACGACGCCCGCGCCCACCGTCCGCCCCCCCTCCCGGATCGCGAACCGCAGCTCCTTCTCCATCGCGATGGGGGTGATCAGCTCGATCGACATCGTCA